>ERZ826242.25-NODE-25-length-272483-cov-9.057219_pt1 | contig 272483 bp, 275 predicted proteins | sample MGYA00519871_ERZ826242 | MGnify/ENA primary metagenome ERZ826242 (study PRJEB31778, sample SAMEA3449226) | human gut metagenome | biome: human gut; feature: human-associated habitat; material: faeces | place: United Kingdom | collected 2010/2012 ... | reverse complement strand
TTGGCAGAAGCTCCTTCTAAGCAGCCGCAAGGCTGTTTAGGAGGTGAGGTTCACTTGGATGGCAAGCCCACCGAAGAGGATAATCATTGGGAACTCTGCAGGGAGTTGCAGGAGCTGTATCATCGAAAGAATCTGGATTATGGGGACAGCTTCCATCTGTCCTTTCTTGAGGAAGGGCTGGCAATGCCCCGCATCCGGCTTGGCGACAAGTATCTGCGTTTCAAAACTCTCACTAGCGGCGAGAAGCAGCGGGTTTCGGATGAATCGATCCGGGACACGCTTATCGACTTGGCTAACTACAGCATTATGACTATCATGGAGCTGGATCAGGCCATGAGTACCAACGCCGACAAGCGGGAGGCTTTCCTGCGAGCTGCCGAGCGCATGAATAGGGTGCCTATTACAGTGGTTGAGGTATGAGCTCAAACCAAAGACCGGGCAGCAGCAATGCTGTCCGGTTCTTCTTTGGGATGTGGCTGGATTGTGGAGAATATTAGCCACAAAATATGTTCCGTTAAAACTGCATATAATATTAAAACAAACAAAAAATCAGGGGTGATATATCAAGATGGCTGTTCTTGTATCGACCTACACATCAACATCAGACCGCAACCTAGCGGTAAAGGCCGCTCAGGGAGACCAGGATGCCTTTGAACAGATCGTTTTAGCAAACCAAAATAAAGTATATTCGCTCTGCCTTCGGCTAGTAAACAATCGGGATGACGCAGCCGATCTGGCTCAGGAGGTATTCCTGAAGGCATGGCGGTCGTTGCCCAATTTTCGGGGTAACAGCAGCCTGTCCACTTGGCTGTACCGAATGGCTACAAACCTGTGCATCGACCATCTTCGCTACTGCCGCACCCGGCAGGGGCTGAGAGGGCCGTCCCTGGATGATGAGGAGTCGACCATCCCAGAACCGGGCGACTGGAGCCTGGATCCACACCATAAGCTGGAGAAAACAGAGATCAGCCGAGCCATCGAGCGGGGCTTATCTGCTCTGCCGGAGCACTACCGGCAGATTATCACGCTGCGGGAAATTGCCGGACTGGACTATCAAGAATTGGCGGCTGCCTTGGACATTGATCTGGGCACTGTGAAGTCGCGCCTGTCCCGAGCCCGGCTGGCGCTCCGGAAGATATTGCTGGCGGACAGCAACTTTTCGGACCAAATTCTGTCCAATTATGGGAAAGGAAAGGAGTGATCTGGAATGTCTTTCTGTCGAAAGTATGAACGAATGATCTCCGCAGATATAGACGGAGAATTGTCTCCGGAAGAAGAGAGGGAGATGCAGCTCCATCTGAATTCCTGTCGCCGGTGCCGAACCCTGAAGGTCGAACTGGAGCGCATGTGTGCTTCGATTCGGGTAATGGATACGATCCCGGCGCCGAAGGATCTGGCTAAGAAGACGATGGTCCAGGTGCGGGCAGCACATAAATCCAAGGTCACCCATCTATTCCAGAAGCCATGGACAAGGGCGGCAGCTGGCATGGCCGCCTGTGCCGCTTTCTGCATCTGCCTGTATGGAGCAGCCACACAGGTCAACATGAATGGTCCGGCCGGCAGCGACGCGTCGCCACAGGCTGTCATGTACAGTGACGGCATGGAAGATGCCAAGCGGATAATCCCGAAGATGGCCATGGACTCTGCTGCCGTGACAGTAGTCCGGTTTGAGCAGATGCCGGAGGGATGGGATGAAGTCCCATTCGAGGAAGATGCCGCTGACGGCATTGTAGTGTCACAGGAGACAGCACAGAAATTCCTGTCATTGTTGGATGAGCAGAAAATTGGCTATACCCTGGAAGGCGATGTGGACGCCGATGGATGGCAGTTTGTGTTGAAAAATACTAATTGAACATAGAAAAACAGCTTTCCAAGAAACAAATCTTGGGAAGCTGTTTTTTGTGTCAGGCGGACGGTGCGTATTTCTCCTGGAATTCGATTAGACTGCAGCCCAGATAGCCCAGGATGAATTTTGATACAACATTGATATCCAGGTCCCGGTCTGTCCGCTTGCGGACTACATTCCAGACATGTTCGCCCAGGTCATAACAGACATCGGCCAGGTTGGTCGTGCAATAAATACGCTGGACCTTGCCTTTCTTCCAGCCGTTGACCCGCAGGATTCGGCACTGGGCATTCAGTTCTGCCATGGTCATTGCCGGCATAGACTGCTGGCCAGCCAGCATGTCCAGGTTCATGACCGGCATGACACCGGTCGCCAGGACTTCATCCCGCATCTTGCAGAAGGCCGCAGCCGTCCACTTGCAGTCGACAACGGCCCGGTGGTGGCCGACGATGGGAGTTCCGTAGAACTTGGTGATAAAGTCCAGGTTATTGGCTTCAGCCTCCGGATGCAGGTACTTGAACAGCTTCATCGTGCAGATGACATCGTTGTTCAGCCTGGTACCCAGCAGCTTGTACTTGTTGCCCAGCATGCGCCAGTCGAAGGCCGCATTATGAAAGACGATTGGGCAGCCATCTACAAATTGGCGGAATGCCGGTAGGACCGTCTCGATCTTGGGGGCCTCAGCCACATCCTCGGTATGGATGCCTGTGAGGTCAACAATCTTCTGTGGAACCTTCTGATGGTTTTTCATACGGCAGTAAGTACTGAAGGACTGGATGACCTTGTGTGTCTCCACATCTATTTTGACTGCACCAATCTCCAGGATGTCGTCATAGGCGCCAAAGCCAGTTGTCTCAGTATCTGCTACAACGAAGACTGTGTTGCCGGCAATGACCGGCAGCATGCTCTCGGCCGATTTAATGGGGAACTCATTCTTGGGCGCTCCAATTTTTGTCGCCATAAATTTGTTCTTGCCTCCTCCCTTTGGGATTTTCGTTTTCGCCTGTATTGGGGTACTGTTATATTTTATGCGGTTGCACCATTTTTTATTTTGGAAGCGGCAGGGAGGAGGTGGTTGGCTGGACATTGGAAGGTTTGTTTGGGGATACGGCCCTAGCGAAACGGGTCGTGTGGCGAGTCTTTCTTAACGAAGAAAAGCTGCCAGGGTTTGTTTTGTTTGCCGGAGGCTGTGGCCGCGGGCCGCCTCCGTTCCGGAGCCTATGTGAGGTCCGTGGGGCCTGCTTGTTTTTCGCTACGGCAGAGATGGTTGGTTGTAGTACAAAACAACGGAACCTCACGGACCCCTCATAGGTTCCCGTGAGGGAACCGGCCCGCAGCCATAGTTTCCGGAGAGCAGGACAGTCTCCGCCACATTCCTTCGTTAAAAAAGATTTGTACTTCCAATCTCTAATTTCAAAATATAAATTTGGCGTATAGCATATAATAAAACAAAACGATTTCTAAAGCCGGCGGTCTGGCCGAAATACAAAAACGAGCTAGTGCATATAATACAATCAGAAAGACAGCCCTTCCCGCCACGGTCCCTAATATAAAATTTTTGGGAAGTGCATATAATATATGTGAACGGCTTTTCTCCGGGATCCTGGCTGCCAAATACAGCGGGAATAAATTTCGGAAGAAGTGCATATAATAGTATCAGAATGCCATCAAAGAATTTCGAAGGAGGATTGTTTCATGAATCTCAAAGAGGCTTTCCGTTATCAGAATTTCCTGGACCGGCTGCTGAACCAGACTATGGCAACCATGTCCATTCAAGACAACCTGCTGGAGGTCAGCAAGGTCCACCGCCGGAGCAAGGCTATTTCCAGCACTGAGGACGAGACTGAGGTGGCTGAGGTCACCGAGTTGGTCGTTCCTGACACCGCCATCTCCCTGGCCCTTTCCATTGTGAAGGAGAAGGACGCCCTGACCAAGGCCATCGGCGTGGCCAAGGGCAACCTGGCCGGCGGCATCGGTGACATGGACGCGGCCATCGAGGCTAATAAGTGCCGCCAGTCGGTGGCCGAGAAGATCCGCAGCATGCTCCGCATTAAGAGCGGCAAGAAGGTGGAGCGGGGCACCGGTTATACCTTCAACGGCGAGGGTAACCAGGTCCCCTACATCTATGATGTGGAGGTCACCACAACCGAGCGGTTTGACCGCGCCAAGCTGAAAGCCACCATGCAGGATCTGCTGTCTGAGGCCGATAAAGTCTCCGCCCAGATCGACGAGGCCGTAGTCAACACCAAGGTCGACTACAAGGCTCCCTGGGATGTGAACGCATCCTTCGAGGATATCCTTTCCGCCCTCCAGGTGAAGGAAGGCTAAAGCACAGCGTCCAGCATTACTGGGAGGCTCCGGCCTCCCGGGCTGGGCGGGAATAAGCCGAGAACAAGTGAATGTAGCTGAGTTGGCCAATCTTTGTCTTATGTGGTGTACGCAGCCCCGGCAAGACCGGCAATTGTCCGGCCTGCACGGGAATGCGATGACTATATAATCAAATACTTGAGTTTTTGCTTCTAAAAGCAAAAAAGATGAAGGTCACCAATCACCAGCCGTTGTGACAAACATCAGCCGCCAGTGCGCGATAGCACAAATGTGTTAGTCCGCGAGTCATCTCGATATGTTGCACAGGTTTACGACATTCGTTTCGCCACGCAATGCGAACTATGTGCCCTAAGGACCGCAAGTCCGTTCAATATCTTTGAAAGATATTTCTAGGATTGTTAAGATCCATTGAAAAACGGATTAGGCTGTACTTTTGCAACATCACTCTGTTCAACGCAGATTTCCCACCCAGCCCGGAAGGCCGGAAAGTCCAAAATAAAAAATTGGGCTAGTGCATATAATAATAGTGAAAGGGATAGCTAGAGGCCCTTTCCACCAAACTTGATTTCAACACTTCCGTTTGTGCATTTATGTATCCCCGGATTATGGATCGATGCTGAGTCTGTTCTCTGGGGCCCCGGTCGCCGGGGATCTCCGTAAACATCGGCATCTGGTAGACCAACTTCTGGACCTCGGGTCTGGCGGAAACGCCGGAAGACAGCAGCGAGGACCGGGCCGCAGAGGAGGGGCGGCTCACCCCCACTAATTAGCATTCCACGATGAGTGTCGTTTGTAATGTGGTGGCCGATGAGCCGATGCTGAGCTTGCCGGTTTGCCTCCGCCCTCGGGGCGGGCCTTTCACCTATCGGCATCTGGAAAAACAAAGTTTGGAGCCCGGGTCCGGCAAGGAATGCTGGAAGACAGCAGCGGGTGCAGACAGGCAGAGGAGGGGCCTGTTTCTTCAAAACATATTTAATCAGGGGGCTGGGCTCTCCACCCAGCTCCCGTCTCCATGCTGGCGTAGCTCAGTTGGCAGAGCCCGGCATTCGTAACGCCGTTGTCGCCGGTTCGATCCCGGCCGCCAGCTCCATCTTTTCAATTTCCATTCCCATGTGAAGGAGGGGCTTCTCATGGTTCAAAACAACGGCCTGGAATTCGAGTATCTCGTCCAGGCTTTTTTCGAAGAACGAGGCGTTTCGGTATTCGAGACGCCTGGATCCAACGACTACGGTGCCGATCTGGTACTGTACCGCAACGGCAAGATCGCCGTGATCCAATGCAAATGCCATTCGTCTCCGGTTGGTATCCATGCTGTGCAGGAGGTGACCGGGGCAATTAAGCACTACGGGGCTGATGCCGGTATTGTTATCAGCAATCAGCCGTTCACCCGCCAGGCTGTCGCCCTGGCTCACTCCAATCATGTACTCCTGATCGATGGATGCATGCTGCAGGCGATGATGGCCGGCGTTTCGGACGAGATATTGTTCGTGGACGAGTTTTTGGCGGGGCTGCAAAAGTACAGCCCTGTGCGGCAGCCGGTCCAGCCGGCAGTTGTCTGTCAAGTGCGGCGGGTGAAGCGGCCGGCGCGGGTGAAGCTGCGGAGAATCTAATCGTGCTGGTGTAGCTCAGTTGGTAGAGCATCGGTTTTGTACTCCGAGGGTCGCAGGTTCGATCCCTGTCACCAGCTCCAAACATGATGGCTGCCGGCTGCAGCCCGGCCGCGCCTGTGGAGACTACACCGCCTCCCTCCGGCAGCGTCTCCGAAACTCCGGTTGTCTTTACGCCGGGCACCTGGCTGTCCGGCAGAGGTCAGTACTATTTCTTCGATGAGGATGGAGCTTCCGGACGCACGGCTAAACTCGGCGACGGTACCGGCGTTGGGTTCTTCTATACAATGGACGGTGGCCAGGCGGATTTTTCCATGGGCAGTGCGGACAATTCCTTCCGTTGCTCCGTGGGCGCCGATGGCGACGCCATTGTACTGGAGTGGGAGTCTGGGAGGGTGGAGCACCTTTCCTATGTTTCTGAGCAAGGTTCTGACAGCTTCCAGTTCTTCAGCAACGGAGAGCTGACTGTTATGGCTCTGGAGTACTCTCATCCAGATATATGAGAATTTGGTCGACCACAACAGCACCGCGGCCTGGTACACCGTGGACTGGATCACCGGAACCGGGACAGATGAGGCCGGCGCCAAAATCTCCTTGGTAGGCTAAGCGTGTGGGCCAGAAAGGAAAGAGTGGACATGGACAAACTACGGTTAGACCTCGATTTCAGCAAAGACCCCATTGCCCAGGATATGATTTGCCGCATTATGCGCGACAAAGGATTCCAGACACCCCAAGAAGCCGTCCAATATGGCGTTAATTCTGATACTGCCACAGACATCATCGAAAACAGGTGGGCACAGGATGCCTACATTCGATGGCGGCATGCTGATCCGGAGAGGGAACTGCACTGGATCCCTCTCGCCGAGCCTAAGTTCATCGTCGAGATAGACGAATATCAGCAGGCTTGCCTTAATCTTGCTGAATGCATCGAAAAGGTATCATCTCAGGAAGCCGTTGGCCTCCTACTCATGTTTGCGCTGGGCCGCATGGGCTATCATCTTTAACGAAGCGACCGGCCATGATGGCTGCTTGCAATACATTCCAAATCAGAAAGGATTGTTTTTCCCATGAACATGAAGAAGATTCTGTTGGCGCTGGGTATTGGCGCTGGTGTAGGCGCTGCCTGCTATTTCGCCAAGAAAAAGCTGGACGAGATGTACTACGACATGTGCGCGGCCCCTCCATATGTGCCCAGTCCGGCTGGCCCTGCGAAGCGGCCTGCGGCAACCGCTGAGAAAAAACCCACTCCTGATGCGCCGGCCGCTGAGCCTGTCGCAGAGGAAGAAGGCGCTGAGCCCCCTGCTGCCGACGGCGAAAACCTGAAGGAGAGGCCTGCGGCCGATGCTCAGGAGACTCCTGCTCCCGAGCCTGCACCTGCCGTTGGCCCCGAGTCTGAGGGTGAGGGCGCACCCACCGGGGACGGGGAGAGGGGCGATGCCCCCAAGAAGAAATCTCCCAAGACCAAGTCCTAATGCGCCATACCCGCCGCTCATAATATATGGGTGGCGGTTTTTTTTGTCCTAAACAGAGGATTCTGGCCTTTGCCGTCTTGGGCTTGTCCTGCAAGGACCTCCCTCGTTGTCCACAACGATTTGCTCTGCCGTTCATGCCCAGCGGAACTCTCACGGACCAAACATAGGCTTCGGAGCGGAGCCGGCCCTCGGCCACGGCTCCCAGCAAAAAGAACTCACCCGCCAGTTTTCTTCGTTAAAAAAGATCCCCAAATCACAGTCTCCAGAATGAGAACTCGCTGTCCTGCATAATATCCATACAGTACCACAATTCTGGAACAGAAAATACATACAGGAGGTAACAAAAGGATGAGTGAGATCAAAAACGAAACCTTCAACATCGGCGACCGGTTCCGAGGTCTGGTAAACGGCGACATCTTCGTTGTGGAAGCTCTGCCCAAGAAGGGCGATGAAGTCCGTACTCCGAGTGGGGGGCGCTGGTTCGAGAAAAGCGACAGTGTCGTCTTTGTCTGTGAATCGGACGGCAAGTGGTCCAAGGTTGGTCTGGAAATGGCCAAACGGCTGCAGCTGGAAAGGATCGGGTGAGAGATATGAGATTCGTGAAACCCAGGAAACCGCGGGGAACGAAGCTCAACGGGGAGAAGTCCTTTAACTTCTGCACCGGCTGCTATTCGCCCTTCTGCGACCCATTCCTTCGCCCGCCCAATGTTGACCGCCGGCTCCGTGCCGGCCTGTGCCCGGCCTGTGGCAAGCCCAAGGACCGCTGTGGCTGCAAGTCCTCCCTGGATGCAAAACGGCCAGTCATGGTCACCCATAACAACCGGAAGGGGAGGCGGTGCTGATGCGCTGGTTGATCCAATACATCCGCTCCTGTTTCTGCCGGCACGACTGGGAGCTGATCTTCAACACCCAAGTCTCGGTTGATGACGGCAGCTCTTACAGCTGCAAGGTCTACCGGTGCCGGAAGTGCGGCTACAGCCGCCGGTATAAGAACCATTAACAAAAGGAGACATGAAAAGATGGATACGAAGAAATTTCCCATTGAGGTTGGGCAGGAGGTATTCCTGTGCCCCACCGGAAACTACACCCGCATGGGCATGAAGCCAAGGCTGGGTGTAATCACCAAGATTGCCCGCAAGTACTTTTATGTGGACATTCAGTCGGTCTGGGGAGAGGCGAAATTCGAGATTGAGACCTTCCAGAATGTCAATGACGACTGCAACTCCTCTTGGGTACTCTATCCCAACGAGGAGTCCTACCTGGAGGAGAAGCGCCGTCAGGAGAAACTCCAGGCCATCCGGGAATATTTCCGGAACTGGGCCCGGGAGGTCCCCAGCGAGATCGTCAACGGCGTGTACGAGCTGATCAGGGCGGAGGTGGAGATGGATGCGGATTAAGATCAATGACGATTTTGGCATCCACTCCGGCTTTTTCCTGAACCTCAAGCCCGGCTACACACCTCTGGTTGGTCCCAATGGCGCCGGCAAGACGACGCTGCTTCGGCAGCTGCGCGAGTACGCCAATGGCCATGATATCATGGTGTTCGACTACTCGAACCTTGTACACGGCGGCGGCAATGCCATGGACAAGTATCTGTGGAGCGGCAATATGGAGCTGCTGGCCATCTCGACCACTAGCTCTGAAGGCGAGCGGATCGCCATGAACTTTGGCCAAGCTGTATCCCGCCTGGGCGCCGCCGTGAGGGAGGCCAAGCAACAGGGGAAGGAACTCTTCATCCTGCTGGATGCCCTGGACTCTGGCTCGTCCATCGACCGGATGAGGGAGATTCGTAGCCTCTTCGACTTGGTGGCCAAGGATGCAGGAGACACCGCCTACATCATCTGTGCCTGCAACTCCTACGAGCTGGTGAAGGACGCCGAGGCTGTGAATGTGCGGACCGGCAAAACGGTCAGGTTCAAGGACTATGAGGACTATTCCGATTTTGTCTGCTCGTTCATGGAAAAGTTCGCCCCGCCCAAGCGGGAGGAAGAAACCAGGGAAGGAGGACGGATGCGGAGGCGTGGCTGACACCTCCAATCCAAACCCAAGATGATCAAAGGTCGCTATGTCGCGCAAGTCACTATCGATTATGAGGTCAAGGAAGATATGCCCGGCCTGCTGCCGTTTGAAAAGCTGAAGGATGTCGTCCAGAACCAGACTACCGATGCCATTAAGGCAATGCTGGAGGATGAAATGGGCGAGGTCGGAAAGATCACCGTTGACCAGCAGTTCGCCGACCTCTGGCAAACGGAGGATTGACCGGCGCCAAAAACTTCCGCTCCGTTTGGGGCGGAAGTTCTTTTTTCTTTGGAATAGTTTTCAGAGGGTTTGCATAGGATAGGACATCCACCGATTTGGGAGGGCACTGAATCGATAGGTTAAAATATAAGTCAGGCTACGAACCTGGCGAAGGGGATATCTTTTATCGACAATGCGACTCCAGTTTTTCTGCTTCCCTGGCAGAGCTGTGAGATACATTATGAAGAAAAGTCGCGGAAGCTCACTGCGCCGCCATACAATGCAGCAGGCGTAAACGCTGTTGGGGATATATGGAGAAAAGAAAAGAGCTCGTGCGAAAGCGCGGGCTCTTTTCTCATGCTACCAAGAAAATATGATCCATCCAACCTGCATATAATATATGCGAGGAGGGATGTTTTATGACTCACATGTCTGCTGAAGAATATAGAAACATGAATTCAAAGAAGAAAAAAATCTCCAAGTACCGCAGTCGGTATATCTATGTCTATGAGGATGGGCTGGCGTCCGAACAGAAGGACCTGACCGGCCACGGCGCCATCGTACGCAAATACGACAGCAAGAAGGAATATGCCCGGTACAAGGAGCTTGAGCTGTTGGAGCGGGGCGGCGCTATTTCTGATCTAAAGTGGCAGGTGCGGCTGCTGCTCCAGGAAGGGTTTACGGATGGGGACGGCAAAAAGGTCAGGCCTATCTACTACAATGCCGACTTTACCTACATCCAGGATGGCAGAGAAGTGGTGGAGGATGTGAAGGGGATCGACCGGTACACGGGCAAAATCCGGACGACTGAAGCGTTCCAGCTCAAATGGAAGTTGCTGCGGGCCAGGTATCCGAATAAATCATTCCGCATCTTCTGATGTTAACAATTGTGCCGCAAATCCCCCGGATTTATCCGTGAGGGATATAAGGCGCAGGACTTCACACACAAAATGATGTGACAAAATATAAATCTGAGAAATTGCATATAATAACAATACAACAACAGGGTATTTGAAAGCTGAGCGCGCCGCATTCTCGTGACTTCAGTCGTGAGTTAGGCGCACTCCTACTTGGCTTTTACAATGGAGGTCATACCCGACCATACCGGCTTTAGCCGTGGGGTAGCTCACCTATACAACGACAAAAGATGGCCTCCTTGTTTTTAGAAGGCCAAGGAGGGATTAAAAATGCAGGAATTAAAACATCCTAATCAGATAGAATTTCAGGTGACTGGCGATTACGCGATGTTCAGCGACCCCGTTACCCGAATGGGTGGAGAAAAATGCTCTTATCAGGTGCCTACATATGAGGCTATCAAAGGTATTATGGCATCTATTCTATGGAAGCCAACACTGATCCTATATCCGGATGCCGTTCGCATTATGGAACCGATCCAGACAGAAGCTAAGGGTATGCGGCCGTTGGTCTATCAGCCCAAAAAGAAAGGTGTAATCAGTGATCTTTCCTACTACACCTACCTTAAACGCGTCCGCTACCAGGTGCGAGGCCATTTTGAGTGGAATTATAACCGTCCTGAGATGGCCAACGATCGAAATGCAAGGAAATATAGAGAGTTTTTCCAGCGAATGATCGAAAAAGGCGGCCGGCGGGATATTTTTCTGGGAACCCGTGAGTGCCAGGGATATGTGGAGCCCTGTGTTTTCGGGGATGGGGTCGGTGCGTATGACAACATCCCGGAGTTGAGCTTTGGGCTGATGCTTCATGGGATGACATACCCAGATGAGGCCTACTCTAAGGGAAGCCAAGGTATGCTGACCTCAAATTTTTGGTACCCAGTCATGCGGAACGGTATTATCACTTTCCCGCGCCCGGAAGATTGCCCGTTCCATAAACCGGTGCGCAAAATGACAATGAAAACCTTCAGTGTGCCGGAGAAACACCAGGAGGTGATTTAGGTGGGGTTGTTTGAAAAGGCGATTGAAACCTATGACGCTCATGCGTCACTGGTTGGCAAAGTTGTTGAAGGCCATTTGATGTTGGCGCCGATTTCTCATATCGTGGCACGAGCTGATTTAGAGGTCACCCTGGATGCTGCAGGAAAGTTTATTTCTGCCAGAAAGGTGGGTAAGAACGAATCTAAAATTCCCATCCCAGTTACAGAGCAATCGACGGCTCGATCTGGGAAACACCCGCCAGCACATCCGCTGTGCGATCAGCTTAGTTACCTTGCTGCTTACGATAAAGCCCGACATGAGAACTATGTCACACAGCTCGCAGAGTGGACTGCCTCTGCCCACAGTCATCCGATGTTGCAACCAATTTTGACATATGTAAGGAGCGAAACGATCCTCGCTGATCTATTGGACAGTGGGCTCATTGAATTGGATGGGAGCGGCATTCCAAAAAACGAGAAGTTGATGGTTTGCTGGAGGGTGAAAGGATTTGGAACGCCTGATGATGGATGTTGGCAGCAATCCTCTTTGGTTCAAGCCTTCCAGGAGTGGTATGCAGAAAAACAATCTGGTCGCCTTCCTGCGCTGTGTATGATTACCGGTGCCTATGGCATCCCAGTTCCTCCAGGCCAGCAGCCCAAATCCCTTCATCCTGGAAACGGAAATGCCAAGCTGATCTCGTCCAACGATGATGCTGGATTTACCTATCGAGGCCGGTTTACTGAACCCGACCAGGCTGTTACGGTCAGTTATGTGGCTTCTCAAAAAGCCCACAATGCACTGCGTTGGTTGATTGCTGAGCAGGGCGTTCGGGCCGCCTATGGTACCCGAATCTTTCTCTGCTGGAACCCTGGTGGAATTGGAGTCCTGCGAGTAACAGATCCGCTTACTGGTATTTATGGAGAGGTTGTTCTCCGACCAAGTGATTATCGATGGGAGCTGCAGCGCACTCTGGAAGGTTGGCGCAGCCTCCTCCCGGAGCGGGACGGGCAGGTCGTTGTTGCGGCTCTTGATCTCACTTCTGCCAACACAGGGAGACTGTCTGTTACTTACTACAATGAGCTGATGGGGAGCGACTTCCTTCAGCGGCTTCACGATTGGGATCAATACTGCTGCTGGTACTTTGGCTGGGACAAATACCTTTCCAACGCTGGCATCCGCTCTCCCAAGCTGGAGCAAATCGTGACCTATGCATATGGGAATCCGCGGCGTGAGAAAGGTACCATTCGGATGGATGTGGAAGACAGAGTGCTGGGGCAGCAAATGCAGCGCCTTGTGGCTTGCAGGGTTGATCAGGGACATATGCCTTTGGATATTGTCCGGGCGCTGGTTCAGAAGGCATCTTCGCCCCAGTGTTTCAGCGATCCTAAAACCCAGAATCGGTTGTGGGAAGATATTCTCGCAACAGCATGTGCTGTTATTCAAAAGTACCGCCATGATATTTACAAGGAGGAATGCCTGATGGATTTGAACTATGAGAAAATGGATCGAGACGCCTTGTATGGCTGCCTTCTGGCTCTTCTGGAAAAGGCAGAGCGAGATACATACAAGGAAAAGGAAACTCGTGAACCCAATGCAATCCGGTATATGTCCGCATTCTGCCGCCGGCCGCTGACAGTTTCCGCTCAGATTTTTGAGAAGTTGAATGTGGCTTATCTTCCCAAACTGACCCCCGGCCTGCGTCAGTTTTATCGCCGTAAGATTGAGGATGTCATGTCCAAGATTCAGCAGTGGAATGAGGAGAATGGTGCTCCGGAAAGTCAGTGGAACGCCCAGCTTGGTGGGATGTATCTGGTTGGATACAGCCTTCAGCGCAAGGATCTATATACCAAAAAGGAAAAGGCCAATAAAAATGAGGAGGAAATGAAAAATGAGCATTCTGCAGCATAAGATCGACTTTGTGGCCCTGATCAGCGTGACCAACGCAAACCCCAACGGCGACCCTCTCAATGGGAACCGGCCCCGCACCGATTACAACGGACACGGTGAGATTTCGGATGTGTGCATCAAGCGAAAGATCCGCAACCGGATGCAGGATCAGGGATTCCCGATTTTTGTTCAGTCTGAAGACCGCAGCGACGACGGCTTTGACAGCTTGAGCAAACGGGCGGCCGCTGTGATGAGCGGGATCAAAGACCGCGATGAGTACGCCAGAATTGCCAGTGAAAAATGGATGGATGTGCGTGCTTTCGGACAGGTTTTTGCCTTCAAGGGGGAGAGTGCGTCGATTGGGGTTCGAGGCCCAGTATCTATCCATCAGGCAGTCAGCCTTTCCCCTGTAGATATCAACTCCGTGCAGATCACTAAGAGTGTCAATGCTGAGGACAAGGGCAAGGATGAGGCTATTGCATCGGATCGCATGGGAATGAAACACCTTGTCCGGTTCGGCCTGTATAAGGTCATGGGATCCATCAATGTCCAGCTGGCGGAGAAGACCGGCTTCTCCGAGGAGGATGCCCAGGTGATCAAGGAGTGCCTGCGCACGCTCTTTGTCAACGACACATCTTCCTCCCGACCGGAAGGTTCCATGGAAGTTATCAAGCTGTTCTGGTTCGAGCATGATTGCAAGAATGGGCAGTATTCTTCCGCCAAGGTCCACCGGTCTGTGACGGCTACTCTGCGGCCCAGTGTCGAGGTCCCCACGAAGGTTGAGGATTATGAGATCTCTGTGGAACCGCTTGTTGGGCTGGCCCTGGAGGAACTGGAGGGGATGTAAGATATAGCAGGCCTTATGAGGTGCGAACATGCAGCAGACAAAGACATGCTGCTTAGTTCGCACCTTGCATCTAATAATTTCCCGGACCAATCCCATACATTTTGTTCTACTCCTAGTATTTTGGCTGGATATACACAGCAGGGTTTGGCATTTTACTACATTCTTTTGCCGAAAATATTGCAAATTTTGTTTTAGTTTGCTATCGCTCCCCGTGAGGGGAGCGTGGATTGAAATTGTGGAACTACACGCCTACTTACTAAACCGGCAAATCGCTCCCCGTGAGGGGAGCGTGGATTGAAATGCTCTTATTATAATAATGAATGGATTAACCCTGATCGCTCCCCGTGAGGGGAGCGTGGATTGAAATAATCCTGTTCGCCGTCCGGCCGATTTGGAAAAGATCGCTCCCCGTGAGGGGAGCGTGGATTGAAATATAAAGTTGTTAAAGAACATACCTCACAAGATGAATCGCTCCCCGTGAGGGGAGCGTGGATTGAAATCTGACAGGACAACTCAATATATTTTCCCGCTAAGATCGCTCCCCGTGAGGGGAGCGTGGATTGAAATTGTAAGATTTAGCCCTATGCGCGCTGTGCTATAATCGCTCCCCGTGAGGGGAGCGTGGATTGATATCTTGTCTAAGTGGTCAATAATCCAAAACGCAAGGATCGCTCCCCGTGAGGGGAGCGTGGATTGAAATTGGACCTTGATGATTTTATCCGCATCATCATCCAATCGCTCCCCGTGAGGGGAGCGTGGATTGAAATCACAAGGCCGTCTTTCTGGTAGCTTGCGATTCGATCGCTCCCCGTGAGGGGAGCGTGGATTGAAATCTGGTGACCGGTGTGCGGCCATATTACGCTTACATCGCTCCCCGTGAGGGGAGCGTGGATTGAAATTCCGTCCGATAGCACTCCAGCCCGCGCCGCTCGGCATCGCTCCCCGTGAGGGGAGCGTGGATTGAAATCGATGTGGACGGATAGGATATCCGGATGACGGTATCGCTCCCCGCGAGGGGAGCGTGGATTGAAAGCTGGGCATTGTCCAAAATGGCTCTCATTGCTTTTGCATAGGATAGTTTTAGACAACGATTAGGGGAATTAACATCGTTGGATAGTCCAATAAAAAGGAGAGATAAGACATGAATGCCAGATTATTAACTGCCATGGAAACGGAGCAGGCGCTTGCCAATCTGCTGTCTGACCTGAAGGCCCTCATTTCCGGGGGAATCAATGAGACACCTCCGCTGGGCGGAGTGACGCCGCTCAACGGCAGCCCGTGTTGTGCAGTGGTGAGTTCCAGGTCTATCATGGAATCACTGCGTTTCAACATGTCGCCTCGCTACTATCTGCAGGGCGCCCAGGCTGATGCCGTGGCCTCAGCTGTGGCTTCCTGCAAAACGGTGACAGAGCTGATGGAGCGGCTGCGTGGTATGGTGGCTGCGCAGAAGGTCTCCCATGGCGAGGACGCTGGGACGGCACTGAACCCGCACACACTTGCGGTGATCCAGGAGTTTATCTCCTGACACAAAAAGGACCGGCCTTGTGCTGGTCCTTTGTCATCCAAGTAGTTTGTACAAACAGAGAAGGAGCACGGGGATTTTCCCGAGCTCCTTCTTTTGATGTGTTACTTGGCGTCGAGCACTGCCCGAATCTTGGCGGTGGCCTCCATAATGGCTGCCCGCAGCCGGGCAGTCTCCAGGTCAAGCGGCGTCAGCTCCATGAATCGGTCGCTGCAATCTCGAACTGTCTGATCCAGCTTCAGCAGCTCATCCCGAGCCAATTCAAGGATATCCTTCTTCATGGTTTAGTCCTCCATGGTCCCAGGGTTATGGCGGCAGGTGTCGGTCCCACTGTCATAGTCGCAGGGGCCGCATCCGCTGTGCCGGCACTCGTCGCAGAGCATCAGCCGTTTCCCGCAGTAGGGACAGAAAGCCTTGAATCCATTGAGGTCCGTATCCCAGCCGTGGATCTCAACCTCAGTCTCGCAGTGAGGGCAAAGCTCGGTAACGATGTAGGTGCGCTCGCCAAGCTCAGGGTCCAAGGCGAAGCCCCTGTGGCAGAAACCGGTCAGATCCGACAGATAGTCGGAAATGGCATCCTCATCGGTCATCCCTTCCGGGATATCGATTTCGGTAGGCAGACCCTCCAGGTCTTCAGAATCGTCCGCATCCCAAATGATATTGGTAGCCTTCATATTGATTTCTCCTTTCTCACTTCACATAAACTTCCACGAGGATGTAATCCTCCGGGTGCTCATGGATATCCCGCATCTGGCCGGGATCCGGGAATACAGAGAAGTAGGCATACCCGCAGCCATTCTCCAGATAGGTACCCCACTCGGAATAGCTATGCCAGCTATTGTCCAGGGCGCGGGCAGCCTTCTGCAGGTCGTAGGTGTCCGGTGTGTCTTCCTTGATCCCGGCGGGATCCATGCCAGGGATATAGACCTTGGACAGGCTGTTCACAAGTCCGCGCTTGATGCCCGGCAGAATCCGGTCTACCTCGGCGATCAGCTTGTCCGAGTCTTTGAAGCCCAGGGTGAACTGATCGACATCGAAGTCGCTGGTGTAGAGATAGCTTTCCGGATCAGAGGCGCAGTCGTTAAACCCAGAGCTGAGCGCGTCCAGGATCTGGCGGTACACAGACTGTGGAACGATGCCGTCCTTCAGCTGCTTCAGGTCCTCCTTGTCGAGTCCAAGATCCTCCACATTGAACAGATCCTCCAACCGCCCATTCTTGACCTCATGCATCAAATCATTGTCAATGTTGATGTTGAGGGCCTTCCAATTCGTGATTATCAACATTTTGTTTTGCCTCCTTGTATTTCTTGTATTTCTCCAAAGATTGGGTACTGCTGAATAGTATGCGGACAGTGCTCAAACAATTCTGGAGAGGAATAGGGGGGAGTCTTTTTTAACGAAGAAAATCATCCTGGATTTGTTTTGGCTGCCGGGGCTCTTGCCGGACCCGGCCCCTAACGGGGCCTATGTAGGGTCCATGAGGGCTGCTGTTTTGTTCCACCCGTTTCTTCCTACGATATGGTGGATATCCAGTTGTGCAAAACGGAGAATTGACAGGCAAATTTTACGGAGGAATCCATGTCTCTGGGCAGACTTTCCCGGCGCCTTTTTCGGCAAAATAGCGACAATTCGGCCGCAATGGTTGTCAGCTGTGAGGAATGGTTCTCTCTGGTTCTGCATAGGATAACACAGACCTTCAATTTGGAGGAATTAAAATTTTGCTGTGTGCATACTATCAAGTTATATATCTTGTATGAGAAAATTTGTTAAATACAAGATATAGGGCGGACAGCCATGCACGCAGCTGGCTGCATTAAATTACGAGGAGGTAAATCCATGAAAATCAAGAAGAGAAACGGCTCTGTTGTGGAGTTCAACAATGACAAGATTGCATCCGCCATTGCCAAGGCCTTTAAGGCTGAGGTTGGCACCGCCGACCCGATCACGGTGAATTACCTGACTGAGCAGGTGGTGAAGAAGGTCCCGTCCCGCGGTGCGACGGTGGAGGGCGTGCAGGATCTGGTGGTCCGGACCATCCAGGAGGCTGGCTACTACGATGTGGCAACCGCCTACACGGTGTACCGCTACAAGCGGGAGCTGGCCCGGAAGTCCAACACCACCGACGAGTCCATCCTGTCCCTGCTCCGGAATGAGAATAAGGAACTGGCAGAGGAGAATTCCAATAAGAGCACCCGTATCGCCTCTACTCAGCGTGACTACATCGCCGGCGAGGTAAGCCGGGACCTGACCCGGCGTATTCTGCTGCCCGAGAAGATCTCCAAGGCCCATGATGAAGGCATCCTGCACTTCCATGATGCCGACTATTTTATCCAGCCCATATCCAACTGCTGTCTCATCAATATTGGTGACATGCTGGACAATGGCACCGTGATGAATGACAAGCTCATCGAGAGCCCCAAGAGCTTCCAGGTAGCCTGCACGGTTACGACCCAGATCATTGCCTGTATCGCTTCCAACCAGTATGGTGGGCAAAGCGTTGACCTGGCTCATTTGGGCAAGTACCTGCGCAAGAGTCGGGACAAGTTTGCCCACCGGATTGCGAGCGAGTGCCCAGAGCTGAGTACCGAGGAGCAGGAGAAGATTGTCAAAATGCAGCTTCGTGAGGAGCTGAAGGCCGGCATCCAAACTGTCCAGTATCAGATCAACACTCTGATGACCACCAATGGGCAGTCTCCTTTCGTGACTCTGTTCCTGTACCTACGGGCCGACGACCCCTACATTGAGGAAAACGCTATGATCATCGAAGAGGTACTTCGGCAGCGGTTGGAGGGAATCAAGAACGAAGCTGGCGTATGCATCACCCCCGCCTTCCCCAAGCTGGTCTATGTCCTGGATGAGCATAACTGCCTGAAGGGCGGGAAGTACGACTACCTGACCAAGCTGGCTGTCAAGTGCTCTGCCAAGCGGATGTATCCCGACTACATCTCCGCCAAGAAGATGCGGGAGAATTACCAGGGTAATGTCTTCAGCCCCATGGGTTGTCGATCCTTCCTGGCTCCATGGAAGGATGAGAATGGCAACTACAAATTTGAAGGACGGTTCAACCAAGGTGTCGTTTCCCTCAATCTGCCCCAGATTGGCATCCTTGCCGCGGGCGATGAGGAGAAGTTCTGGTCTCTGCTGGACGAGCGCCTGGAGCTTTGCTTCGAGGCTTTGATGTGCCGGCACAACGCTCTGAAGAAAGTAACTTCCGACTGCAGCCCGCTGCACTGGCAGTACGGCGCCATCGCCCGGTTGGGCAAAGGGGAGTCCATTGAGCCACTGCTCTATGGCGGTTATTCCTCCATCTCTCTGGGCTACATTGGCCTCTATGAGACCACCAAGCTCATGAAGGGCGTCAGCCACACAGATCCTATGGGCACAGAGTTTGCCATGCGGGTGATGAAACGGCTGCGGAAGGCCTGCGACAACTGGAAGGCCGAGACCAACATCGGGTTTGCCCTCTACGGCACCCCGGCCGAGTCTCTCTGCTACCGGTTCGCCCGCATCGACCGCGAGCGGTTCGGCGACATCCCTGATGTTACCGATAAGGGATACTACACGAACAGCTACCATGTGGATGTTCGGGAGCACATCGATGCGTTCTCCAAGCTGACCTTCGAAAACCAGTTTCAGCCCATCTCCAGCGGCGGCTGCATCTCCTATGCGGAGATCCCCAATATGGGTAAGAACCTGGAGGCCCTGGAGGAGGTCGTGAAGTTCATTTACGACAACATCCAGTACGCCGAGTTCAACACCAAGAGCGACTACTGCCACATCTGCGGCTTCGATGGCGAGATCATCATCAATGATGACGGAGAGTGGGAATGCCCGGTTTGCCACAATAAGGACCAGCGGAAGATGAATGTCGTCCGCCGGACCTGCGGCTACCTGGGCGAGAAGTTCTGGAATGTGGGCAAGACCAAGGAGATCAAGGCCCGCGTCACCCACCTGTAAGGAGATCAACAAACCGAACAATGGGGCCCCGTGAGGGGGCCCCTTCTATAAGGAGGAAGTTATACATGTATTATGCTGACATCAAAAATGTGGATGTGGCCAACGGGCCTGGGGTCCGCGTGTCCCTGTTTGTTTCCGGTTGTACCCATCGCTGCAAGGATTGCTTCAATCCTGAGTCCTGGGATTTCAACTATGGCAAGCCCTTCGATGAGGAGGCATCCGCCAAGCTGATAGCTCTTCTGGAGCCCTGCTATGTGCGCGGCCTGTCCCTGCTGGGCGGCGAGCCCTTTGCCCCAGAGAACCAGGCGGCTGTCCTGGCCTTTGTCCGTCAGGTGCGGGAGAAGTTCCCCCTGAAGGACATCTGGTGCTGGACCGGGTACCTCTATGAGGAACTGGCCGCCGGCAAGATCGGCGAGCACAGTCGAGAGCTGTTGACTCAGCTGGATGTCCTGGTGGATGGGCCCTTCATCATGGAGCAGAAGGATATCACCCTTCGATTCCGCGGCTCCGCCAACCAGCGGGTGCTGAATATTCAGTCATCCATCTCATCTGGCGAGCCTGTACTCATGCTTGGGTACTAACCACAAAAAACTCCCCTGTCCGTCAGACGGGGGAGTTTTTGCGCTGGATAGGGGAGGGGGAGGAGAGTCTTTTCTATCTGCTTCCCTCCAGGAACCTATGCATGGTCCGTGAGGGTTCTTTGTTGTAGCAAACAGGCAGGTCTCACGGACTATGTGCGAAGAACCACGGCAAGACGAGCGAAACAAAAAGTCCTTGCAAGTTTTCTTCGTTAAGAAAGACTTACGCGCAGGAAAAATGCGAGGGTTCCCATATAGGGAACCCTCGTTCCTTCATACGCACAGAGCTGTAGGAATGACAGGCGGCAGCCCCAGGACTTCGTCCATGTACTTGACAGCCGGGAGAACCTTCGCTCGTCCATACAACCCCGCATTGCACAGGTCGTCGATGCCCTTGCCGTCATTAAGGTCCCATGTCATATACAGAACTTCGTAGCCGTGGTTCATCAGGTCCTTGCCCAAAGAAGCCGAAGCTCTGGCTACAGCCGAATTGACAGCTGCATCCGCATCAAAGACGATTGTCACCGGGCCCTTTGCTATCATGCTTTCCAGCATTGGCAGAACATCCTTCCAGTTGCCCACGCCACGAACGCTCAGCACTGTATAGCCGCGCCGGGCCAGGTGAAGGGCCTTAAATTTACCTTCGGTCACTGCATACCCCTTGAACTTCTTAGACCTTTTCGAGTAGAAGCTCTGGACGACATCCACGAGTACGCTCAACTTGGTGCCCATGGAGCATCGATCAGGCTCCCGGTCACAGATGGAACCGGAAGAGAACCCAATATACCGAGCAACATTCTTCACATCCGGGTTTTGATCTTCAAACTCATCTTTCACCCGCATCTCGATCCCGTTGATGAGGCCATCAGGGGAGTGGAGCAGGATGCCAAGGGCATTCCGCTGGGTGATGAAGCTCACCGCGTTTTCCTCCTCATCCCAGTAAAAACCAGGCGTACCAAGCAGCCGGTAGTAGAGTCGGTCTTCACCCTTGTAGGTGTCATAGGCCCTGAGGTGCTCAACAAACTCGACCCAAAATAACTCATCGCCAGTAGCCGGCATCCGGAAGAAGTGGGCCGTGTCCCCATAGGACAGCCCCCGTTTCTTCATCAGCTGTCGCCGCTCCTCCGTTTTGAGGGGGCAGGTCTCGGCGAACGCCTTGTAGATCAGATGTTGCTCCTCAGGGGTGACAGTCCCATAGTGGGTGAACAGGACTTTGCCTGATGGTTCCGTTTCCCCCTTGGCGGACAACTGTTTGGGAACTCTGACCTTTCGCCGGGGCCGCAGGGATCCTGGCACCGGGGAAGAGGGCTCCGCCGCCACATCGTTGCGGTGGTCATACATGTAGTCAACCGTCTCCAGGAAGTTCCAGCCGCGGGATTTCATTAGCAGACTGATAACCCCCTGACCACTCATGCCACAGGCAAAACACTTCCATACGCCAGTCTTTGGGTTAAATACAAAGCTGCCTACCGACTTGTCGTTGTGGAAGGGGCACAGGGCCAGCAGACCATGGACATCCTTGTAGAAACGGATCTCCGGAACTGCGATGGCCAGCTGCTGCGGATACGGGATCATGCTTAGCTCCTGCATTTTCTGGTAGGAGTTCGGCGTTGTTGTGTAACCCATATTTTCGATTCCTCCTTGATATGTAATCTCCAAAATTGACTACTGAGCAATTCTATGCACGAACGCCAAAATCCATTATTGCAGTAGGACGACCGGCAGGTGTATAATGGACAAACAAAAATCACAGTGGAGGCCCTTTTGCAACTCAACAAAATAAAAGTTTTGTTGAGCAAGGAGGAAAGGGAGAGATAAAATTGAACAAAATGATATTTTTGTTTAATCTGGATCTCTGGGTCAACAAAATAAAGTTTTTGTTTACCTGAGAGGACGCTAAACTGGAGGTATTAGGGATTTTGGAGGAATCATCATGTATATCTGGCTGGATCGTGCATTGGAATATTTTTCGCATCTGCCGCGAACTGAACCAAAACTGCAGTTATGGCGTGATTTTCTGCTGTGGTCGGCCAGCCAGCTCAGTGAGCCGATGAACCGCGACCTGCAGGATCAGATCATTGCCCGCTACGGCGGCGATATCCGAACCTTGTTTATGGGCGCCCACCGGGCCATCATAGCTGGCGTGGCCGAAGACTCAACCCAAAATGTCCTATTGCACCTAGCCGTGGAGTTTGGCGTCGCCAGCCCGTCTCCAGCCAAATATGCCGGCGAGACGATCAATCAGATATTTGTACAGCGCATCATGGATCTCACCGGCAAAACTGACCCGAATGCAGCCCTTGCCGCTGCCGACGGCATCACCATCCATCTGGCTAACTGCAACAAGGAATATGGCTCCTCCATGATCGCCATGGCAAATGTCGTCCGGAACCGGTTCCGGGGCAACTACCAGGAAAAGGCAATTTTTGTCAGCGGCGGCGATAGCAATGAATACAGCTATCTGGCGCCATTCATCCAGCTGGCCATCATGGGAATGCCCTGCTACGCCTCACCGGACGGACCGATTTTCTGTGGCAACCAGCAGGCGCTGTTTGCGCCGCCTTCGGCATTTTGCTCGGCTGAGTTCTTTTCTCCATATTGGACAAAGGTGCGCCAGGCTGAGCTGCGGCGAATCAACTGTCCCGACCCATAAAGGGCACGAGACTTGATAAGGGCCCTTGCACGCGGCACCTGCGGTACAGCAAGGCTGGGTGGTTGACAACACCCGTTTTTTGGCCCTGGCAGGAATATTTGTGGCTTTCTGAAAGAAAGTCATGTGGTTTTTTTTGATCCGGCTTAGCCATTTGGCTAGGCCGGTTTTGCTTCGCCTGGGCTGTTCGCGGCCGGTGCAGCAGAAACAGACTAAAGCAAGGGGCTTGTGACTTTCGGAGAAAGTCATGTGGCGCGGCAACCTTGGTCAGAGACTCATTCAATTGGTGCAGAATGATACTCAGGCTGTCTGCATATCATTAAGACAGGCTTCAATGTTTGGAACAGAAAATCTCAAGGAGGTAATACCGTTATGGCTAAATATAAAATCGGTATCACGGAGGCTGGCGATGCTGGGCTGGACCTATCCTGGGAGCCGTATGTGGACAACCTGGATGGTGTGGTCCTGGTGACAAAGAACATCACGCCCAGCTTCCATGATGCGGCTCTACGAAACAAGGAAAAAGCAATTCTGCACGCTACCATTACCGGCTACGGCAATACGCAGATGGAGCCGCAGGTGCCGGATCCCAGCAAGGAGATGGCTGCTCTGGTGAAGCTGGTGGACGATGGATTTCCTAAGGGGCGGGTGGTCGTTCGCATCGACCCGATCATCCCCTCTGACCGTGGCCTGGCCCAAGCCAAAAAGATCTTCGACAAGGCCCTAAAGGCAGGGTTCCGCCGGTTCCGGGTGAGCGTCATCGATATGTACCCACATGTCCGGGAGCGGTTCCTAAAGGCTGGGCTGCCCCTCCCCTACGGCCCTAATGGCTTCTCGCCCAGTGTGGAACAGCTGAGGGCCGTGGACAAGATGCTGGAGGAGATCTGGTACCGGGCTCCGCAGGCCCAAATCGAAAGCTGTGCCGAGCCTGGGTTGCAGGTCCCCATCAAGTGCGGCTGCATTTCCAGTTATGACCTGGAACTGCTGGGCCTGGACGAACCGGATGCGGACGCGGCTGGACCACAACGGAAGAACTGTATGTGTTATTCTGGCAAGACTGAGCTGTTAAAACACAAAGCCCAGTGCGAGCATAGATGCTTGTACTGCTATTGGCGCTAAAAAAATAAAAGGAGAAAACAGAATATGTACGAATCGCCTATCATTACTGCTGAAATCAAGTCCCAGAAGGGTTTCTTCGTGGGAGACCCCTGCTACGCCCTCACTCGCTCTATGTATGAGAACCTGTGGGGAAAGCAGCATGGCTACAAAGATGGAGTCTTTATAGATCCTGTGTCCAGACTGACCTTTGCTGTGGCTGGCACTGCCGAGGGCGACGGTTGCTATCGCGGCAGCGACGACTCCAACTTCCCTGTGGATTCCGGCACCATCGGCATCATCCCCCTGGAGCTGGCTGACCGGGAGCCCGGGAAAGGCTACGGCAAGTACATCAGGATGCCTGGTACGGCCAAGTTTGTCGCCGAGAAGGGTGTGTTTGAGATCACTGGGCCTGATGGTGATGTTCTCACCATCAATACCACCTGGGATTGATGCCAGCACAAGTCCCCGCTCAGAGAAATCTGGGCGGGACTTCTTTTTTGTCGGCTCCCAGAGGTTGGCGTCTTTTTTTAGCCAAGAAAAGTGGCAGAGGTTTTCTTCTTCTGCCGGTATTTTTGCCGCAGGCCGGCTTCTCGCGGAGCCTATCTATGGTCCGTGAGACTGCCTCCCCCCCTGCTCAAAATATAAAAAAGGAGAACTGCATATAATAACTATAAAAGAAGGGGGGAAGAATTTATATGTTTGAGAAAATTGGCAGCCTATACATAAATGGGACACCAGCGAAGACTGGTGCCATGTATCAGCCCGGGGACATCATCGGCCTTGGGGACACAGCCCCCGGACTGGAGCTATATTGGAAGCCCATCGATAAGCACAGCTATATCCTTGCAGCCCCTGCCCTGCTCTGTATCAGCTGGAGACAGCTGCGTGACCTTGGTTTTGTGAGTGGCAAGCCATTCCAGATGGACGGACGGATGTTCATGGTCCACCTCCCCCGCCTCGGCGTCAAGCCACCCATCAACCGGTCTGTACCGGAGGGCATCTCCTTCTGGGGGGAGGAGACCTTCATCTGTTTTGAGGGAAAGAAACCGGAACAGCGCTCCCCTATCGCCGGGATCAATGCCAACAGCTGGGACAGCGCACATCCGGCAGCGCGGCGGGAGAATTTGGGATTTGTCCCAGTCCTGGACGAGGGTATTTAAGTTTGCCATTCTAGGCTGCACGGACGAGAACCGTGCCTAACATAACCGTCGAACGGGGAAAGAGAAGGCGTACTATGGCCTATGCCAGGATGAGCCTGAAGCCCACTCCTTTAGCCGTGGGGTAATTCACTCCTCGCTGGCGTCCGTCAACTGGCTTACGATTTCATCGCCCACTGCGATATAGGTAAGGTCGATCATGGCCTCCTTGAGAGAAATGCCGCATTCCTGCGCCAGTAACTTCAAGGAGTCCCTGAGCTGTACCAGTGATTCATAGTACTGATCTGAAAGAGCCTGCTCGTCCACATATTGATGCCGGCATCTGGAAGACGCCTGGGCTTCGTGAAAAGGAATGACATTGCGACCCATCACAAAACGCCCCTTTCGTTTGAATTTCTATTTCTATTATATGCAAAATGAAAATCAGGGTCTTGTCAGCACAAATCCGCACAAAACCGGCCTATCTGTGCCAGAAGGGAGGGCCACATGGACCGCTTTATTTTCCACAATTCCCAGTATAAGATTTTGGATACAGTCCGGGATATGCCCTGGGTGGGCGTCCCTCTCCCCTTTGCGGAGTGTATCTTCTACTTTGCCGACATGGGCCTGCAGGTCAGCACTGCCGTGTGCAAAAGTCGCACCTGTTTGTCGATGTGTTTTGCCATGATATCCGACGGCAAACCGGTTGTGTTCGCTTCAGTAAACGCAGCATTAAACAACGGCAGATGGCCAAGGCAGATAGACCTGAGTTTTGTATCCGGTCGCGGAGCGCCGCCCGAGAGTATCTACGAGTTCATCCGTTTCTATCAGCGATTGAGCATCTATCTGGCTCAGCCGAAGCCTAAGCGGCAGGTCTCTGAAAAAGAAGTAAAAGCAAAGGATCTGGGCATGGCCATCGAAAGAAAGGATGAAGAGAAGAAAGAAAAGAAACCGCAAAAAGACCGTATCATCAGCCTTGCGCCTCTCTCGGAGCTCGAACTCAGGCAATATGCTCCGGAAGAGGGGAGCCGGGAACACAAAAAACAGGAGCACCCCTGCGACTACGCCTATTGGGTTCGCGGCCACAATCGCATCTACCGTAGCGGCCTCCAGCGCTGGATTGAACCGCATATACGGAATATCAAATTCCCGGAGAGATCGAGAACCTACACTTTGAAGGAGGATGCCTGACATGAAAATCACACCTATTACTGACTATAAAGAATTTCACCGGACAAAAGACCTGCCAGGCTGCGATAAAGACATACTACTGGCCGAGGTGACCGAAAGGGGCAACCCAGAGATCCTATCGTTCCTGCCAGATACAGATCCTGAGCGGATGGCTGTCCAAAGTTCTGAGCTATGCAACCACATCATCTACTACAATATGCGCCAGCTCCTCAAACTGCCTACATTGGGCATCATCGACCAGAAGCAAAAATACTGTTCCATCTATAATTCTCCCGGTGTCATGCGAAATTTCTTTAAGGGCGGAGCCGTGAAGATGGTCACCTACCGGACGGTGGCTGAGACCGTTATCCTCTACGGGCTGACTGCAGAGGAGTTGAGAACCATCTCTCGCTGGTGCTGTACCTTCTCCATGGAAGAGAAAAACTCCCGGCCGCTGGACTTTGGCGATTTGACCAGCTTCTACAATAAAAAAGCCTTGAGCCGGCTGATCAGGGAGCATATTGACCCGGCAACTTCCAGCATCTTCCCTCCCCGCATCCTGAAAGGCATGGAATATCCTACCTACGCTGATTTCCTCCATGTATTCCGGTCAGCTGGCTACGACCCCTATGAGGCCCTCTGTATTTTCGCCCACCGGAAGGTAAACGGACTGGAGAAGCTGGGCACCTCCGGGCCTATGCTCAATGCCTTTGAACTGGAATACCTGGATGATTCGGCCCCCTCCCCTGTTTCCCAGCCAGTTGTGGAGACACCCAATATGAGGCACCCGGTTCAGGCCGAGCAGAACATCCCAGATGAACCGGACAATGAACCGAAGCCCGAGGGCAAGCCGGTCGCTAAGGGAAAGGACAAGTCTGCAGAAGTCAAAACCCCCAAAGAGCCGGTCGCTGCCGAACTTCCGCTGGCGGCTGAGAATATTGAGAGCGCCTTTGCGGAGCTGCTAAATAAGGCCATCCTGCCGATGACCAAGAAGGCTCCCTGCTACCTGGTAGAGAATATCAGGGCCCTGCGGGAGGGGACGCCTGGTGCTGAGAACGCCGAGATGTTCGACGCCCTCTTCCTTTCCTCTGGCTGCTCCAACCTGGATGTGTTCAACTACCTGGCCCGGATCAGCGTATCCTACAGGGTTCCCCTCTATGCGCTGTTCTATTATCAAATCGCCCCCGGCTGGTTCCCACCCCGGAAGGAATTCACTGCTGTTGAGCACAAACTGAGTGAAATTGAAAAGGTTGTGAACCGGAGTTTGGATAACCCACAGCCTATCACTGACCTCAACCTTTTTGAGAGTATCGCCGCCCGCTCACCGGCTTTTTTCAATAGCAACCGGTTCGGAGAGCCCTGGAGCGACAGCAACCCGGCGCTGATTGCACTTGTAAAGATGAAGACCCATTCACCTCAGACGCAGCCGCTTCTGAAGTCTGGGAAGCAAAAGCCGGTAGTCAAGGAACCTGCACTGGTTGAGGAGTCCAAGGCCGCCCCTGTTGTCACTGAGCAGACCATGCCTATCACAGAGAACTCCGACAAGCCTGCCGAAAAGGAGATTACTATGACTATCAATGTAGTTGTTCGTATCTGTCGTCCCTGCGCCGTCGATGCGTGGGAAAATGATAACCCCGATAAGACCAAGCCTGGTTTCTTCTGGGATAATGCCACCGAGGAAGAGCTGAAGGCTGCACAGCATTGTGTAGATGAAATGCTCACTGATGGAAGGTTCAATCTGCCGTCCCTCAAGGATCGGATGTCATGGATTTTGAAGAATCCCTTTAAGGCAAAGGTGTCTCTCTCTGGGAATGGCATCAGGGCCAACATCGAGGTATCCTGACGCGGTACATCAGTCAATCTCCCCACGGCTAAAGCCGGGGACTTCTGGAATACTATATGCCTCCCCTTGCGGAGGGGCATATAGCCAGTACAGAAGGTTCAGAGGAGGATTCACCTGTTTCCGATTGATCCTACCACAACGGTTTGCGCGGGCCCGGGGACGGGTCCGCGTCCTTTTTAGGGAAGCCGTGGCAGGAAACGCTGGGGTGTTGCTTTTATCCGTCCCCAAGGCCGCCAGCCTCCGGCAACTGCCTTGCGGCCGATGCCTCAGGGCAAGCCCACTGGTGACCGCGCTGGGTTCCGGTGCAACTCTTGGTGGGGTTATCTCAAAACGGAGTGTATCTACCGACACAAACCGGCCTCATTCTGCCAGGCCAATGAGATGATTGACGATACATCTACTTCTGCAACCACGAGCGCATCCAGCTAAAGACTGGAGAGGCACCGCTGGCGCGGCGCCTCTCCACCTAAAACTCAATATTTCCTACCAGGGCCCCTTTTTGTACTGCCTGCACAAGATGGGGCAGTTCAAAAACGCCCAGGCCCTTCATCATAGCGGGGCAATTCCTCTCCCACCTCTATAGGCGGTGGGGTATTGATATCAGACGCAGACCTCATCGTCAGAAAGCCATCCCGATTCCTCTTCTTCCTGCATTTTGAGACGGATGATACAGATGCTGGTCTTCAGAATTTTGGATACCTCCGATTGGGAGGTCTTGAGCACCTTGGCCGTCTTGGATTGCGGCACCTTATTCATCATCTGCCGCACCACAAACTGCTGTGTGTTGTTGAGATGCCTCTTCATGATCCGTTCGGCCCGCTCGTACAGGATGTTGCGGTGGATACTTTCGTCCAGGTCCTCCGGCTCATACAGCGGGTCATAGCTTTGTAAATCTTTGTTGAGCAGATTGTCCCGCTCGTCCTCGGGGTTGATACTAGCCTCGATTGAAACAGTGACCCCGCCGCTCCGGCTTTTTGCACGGCCCTTGCGCAGGTACATCTTGACCTCATTTCGGCCACATGCGAAAGCGTAGGTAGTGATCTTATTCTGCGTCTTCGGATTGTAGGTACGGATCCCCTTTAGGAATCCAATGGCTGCCTCCTGGAACAGGTCGTCATAGTCATCCAACCCACGGTAGGGTCGCAGGATAGCGTGGATGAGCCGGCTATTGCGCTCAATGAATTCCGCAACTTCCTCGTCCGTCTGCGGAATGTGCGAATTGCCGTACTCGTCTGCCTGCATCAACATCTGAATCTCCTCCGGATCCATGTCTTCTTCCAGCATATCCAGCATGTCTTCTCCTCGCCCCAGTAGGGGGTCTTCCTTGTCCATAAATCTCGCCTTGGCCATAACAGAGCCCTCCTTCATAAGGTGCAGCCTTTCCACTGCCCGCTTAGGGAATGCCTGAGTTGTTGTGTAGAGTTGACTTCCGGGTTCAGGCACTTGCTGCGAAAATGCGCCCGGAAGATGAAAAGGCGAAAATTCCCCTTATTATGTTTGTTAGGCGGAGAATTATTCCATACTAATTATATATAACTCTAAGTCCGGTTGTCTACTCGCAAAACCCCGAATTTTCGTACAACTATCGTACATCCGTTCGATTATGTTGCATAAAATAGAAATCCCACCTCCAAAAAGAAGGCGGGATTTTTGTGCAAGTTGCCCAATCAGGCAGTCTGGATGAGTTTCGTAAAAAGTTTTGTAAACTCATCCGTGATGTCAATCGGGTCGCAGGAGATAAACTGTCCGTACATGTATGAGAAATTATCCTTCATCTGCTCCCGGTCGCTGGCCCGACCGAACATAATCGGGATGACGATGACGCCCTTGCGGCGGGCCTCGCGGACCGCTTCGCGGACATCGTTCAGACCGGCCCGGGTGCCACCATTGTAATCAGAGGGCAGGCCGTCAGAGAGAACAACCAGGACCTTCTTGGCTTCGCGGCGGGCCAACAGGTCGGCAGTAGCCACTCGGATCGAGTAGCCGTCCTTGTTGCCGCAGCCGATGCCAACTACCGTCCGGGAATTGTAGCACTTGCTGCCAGTACTCCGCTCGTCGAACTTCTTGAGAGTTGCATGGCGGATCTGGCTGCCGGAGACATCGAACAGCGAGATCTTCATGGCCGTAAACTTGGAAAGGCCACGCTCGATGATGCCGGCCGCGGTGCGGCTGAGGGTTGACTTGTCCAGGTAGACATCCCGCCCATTGACCTTGGTCCGGGCACCTTGGCTTCCCATGGAGCCGGAGTTGTCCAGCAGCAGGAAGGTAGCCAGGTCGGCCTTCATGGGCTGACCCTTGCGCATGAACACATGCGGATCGCGCATCCCGACTCTGTAGAGGTCGCGGGCGCACACCTGCCCAACGCGCATATTGCGCTTCTCGGTTCGCTTGACTCGGAGCACGCGCTCTACATCATTCTCCAGCTTGCGGCCGGCGCGTTCCACCTCGCTGGGCAGCGCCGTGTTGGGAATGACTGGGAAAAGCTCAAGGAAGGTGCGGGTGTACTCGCCAGAGTAGCGTTCAGCGATCTTCTCCCGGGTGACCTCCTCCTTGCTCTTCTCGACCTTATTCTCCTTCTCGACGGCATCCAATTCGTCCATGACGCCCTGGCGCAGGGCCTGGAGCTCATCCGCGGTCAGCTCCCGGACATCATAGTCCTCGGCACCGTCGCCGGAGAAATCGTCCGTCCAGTCCTCAGTGCCGGAGCGGTTGCTGGGATCGCGGGGCATACGCAGGGCGTTGCGGCCAGTCTTGTTGGCTGGAGCGCTATTCTCGCCATTCTTATCATCGGCCTCGCCGTCCTCTTTGCCGTCTTTGCCGCCATTACCATCCTTGCCGTTTTCGTCGCCTTTGTCGCATTTCTTCCGCTTGCCGGCTTCGTCCTCATCCTTCTTGCCGGCCTTCTTATCGGACTTCTTGCCTGGCTTTCCACCTTTGGCCTCTTTGGCTGCCCGCTCAGAAGCGGAGCCATTGGGCGAATCATTGTACTCACACTCACCGTTGGAGGTGTACTCATAACCGCCAGAACCATCACCCTCGCCAGGCTCACCCTCGCCACCGCCGTTGCCGGCTACCTTCTGCTGATCGATCTCAGCCTTGAGCAGTTCGGCAAAGTAGTCGGAGGTACTCCTTAAAACCTTGAGGCAGAGATCCTTGCAGTCCTTGGAGCTACGGGCGTCCACGGCCAGATCAAAGTAGGGCAGCACTGCCTCGTACTCCTTTTCAAACCGGGTGCCGGCGTAGACGGAAATGCCATAGGGCCGCCGTCCAGTCTTGACATAGCAGAGACTGGAGTTGACGAAGTCCAGGAACTCCTCGCCGGGGGAGCCGGCCTTCTCATCCAAGGTGGACAGGTCGGCAGTGCCCTGGTTCATCAGGATCAGGGGCATTTTGTAGCCAGGCAACTTGTGAACGATGATGTTCTCAATGCGCCCATCCTCCATGATGTTGAGCATGTCCTTGGAGATCTTGCCCAGCAGCGGATCAGGGATACCCTTTCCGGCCATCATGGCAGTGTACTTTTTCATGATGTCCTTGATGTCCTTGAAGTTGCTGGAGTTGATGTGCTGCACCTCATGGGCCAGAAGGGCCTTAAAGATGCTCACCCACTCATAGCGACTAAACTCAGGACCGAAGAAATAGTCCTCCATGCCAACCGTGATAGCCCGTCCATCCGTAAGCGACTCGTCGCCAGTCGAGATCTTCAACTGGATGCGGTCGCTCCGGCCATCCGTGAGGAAGGCAACAGTCTTTCGCATGACAGCCTGAAAACTGCTGTTGTTGATGAAGTCCTGTAGCTCAGACTGGCGGGCCATGCGGGCCATAGCCAGCTCCATAACCCGAATTTCTTTCTTGCTCATGCTGTAATTCCTCCTATTATGTATATTCTCCTAAGATTGGGGTACTGCCTAATCATATGCAAATGGGCCAATTCTCATTCAAAGGCAAAAGAAAGAAGCCCCAGAAGGGGCTTCTTTAATGCTTAGGCCGGATAAACGGCCCGGATGAAGTCGCACACGGTGCGGCGCTCATCGGGATCCTGAGGCCGGCAGCCAACATTGTCCAGCAGGGCAGCGCGCATGGGCATCCACTTGGCCGCCTCCAACGCGTCGATGAACCCGCGGGTGGTGAGGGCATCATTGTCCAGCTTGCCATCCTTGATCGCCTTGCGGATCTTCTCATAGATGGTCGCGCAAGTCTTGATGGCAGTCTTGTCGGCGCCAGGAACCATGCTGGTGAGCAGCTTTACCAGGTCCATCTGGTCCTCCAGGTAGATGGGGACAAAACGGTCGGCGGTGGCGCTGTTCAGCATACCGGTGCCAACATACTCCTCGTTCATGGTTGCCCAGATGCGGGAGTCAGGGTGGACGGTCACGAAACCGTAGCCAGGCACCTCGATAGAGCGGGCGTCGTCAGCCAGCGAGTGGAGGATGATGGCGATCTCGGGCTTTACACTGTTGATCTCGTCCAGAACCACATCGCCGCCCTTCATCAGCATCTCGATGAAGGAGCTAAGCTCAAAGTGGGTGCCGTGGTCGTCCAGGGCCTGGCCGCCCAGCAGATCAATCTTGTCCATGTCACTGTTACCCTGGATACGGGTGAGGGCCTTATTCAGGACCCAGCAGACTGTGTAGACAAGAGTATTCTTGCCGGCTCCCTTCTCGCCTACCAGACGGATGTTCTTACCAGCCAAGTGGTAGCCCAGGCAGCGTGTCAGATAGTTATCCTCCACGCTCTGCAGGAACAGCTGCTTGGGCTTGATGACAACGGCTCCAGTGTCGTTGCACTTCATGGACTGAAGCACCCCGTGGATGAGCGTGCTGGGTACTCCCTGCTCCATCAGGTAGACGACACGAGCCTTGATATCACGCGCCTGCATGATCCCCTTCTTGATGACCTCCTCCATATCAGAGAAGAACTCATCCATGGAGCTGGACTCCAGAGTGACGGCAATCTCGTAGGCGCCGCCACCCAGAACATTGGTGGGCTCCACAGGGATGGTACCATTGGCGTTTATGGCCGCAATCAGCTCGGGCGGAGCATCCTCAATCTTGCCGGCAGGGCTGGCATCACGGGCAGACATCTCGCCGGCAACCCAAACCTGGGGCTCGTAGATGCCTTTCTCCCCTGTCTCGAACATCCGGGCGACCAGCTTGCCGCCCTTGTAAGAATCGATATCCTCCAGGATGGAGCGGATCTTCCCATAACGGACGCGGGACCCCCCAACCTTCAGGACGAGCGGGCCGTCCTCGCCCTCCTTGGGCTTATCCTCCCAGACAGGCACCCAGTAGAGCTCAGCTTCCCAACGCATACGCTTATTGTCATCCCCGTAGGGCTGGGCGTTGAGCAACTTCGCAAAGCAGCCGGCGACGGAGGGCTTATCCATGTTCTTGGCCACGACCGCGTTGGAAGAGGTCCCCTTGAGAACCGTCTTCTTGGGGTCGGCCGCCACATAGCCCACCAGGGCGCCATCCAGGAAAACCTGGATGGCATTTGGATCGGCGGTGTTGGCAGGCTCACGCTTGAGCTCCACCATGGTACCGGCGGACAGAGAGTTAATAGTCTCCTCAGTGGCCTCGAAACCCACCAAAATTGTAATTTTCTTCATCTTTATTTATCTCCTTTCCAAATTCAAGCTCCAACGGCGGGCGCCACACTGCGGGCCGCCAGCATACTCTCCAGGGCCTTCTCGTCGAAGGGGCAGAGGGCCATGTCCAGGGTAATGCCAGTTGACCTGGCATAGTTCCAGGCGTCCACGATTGCCTCCTCGACTTGCCACTCGGCCCTGTCCATGTCATCGTTGGTGATGGCGGACAGGGAGCAGGCCAGCCTCTCCAGCATCGGGTTGGCGAAGACATTCATCTTCTTCACCCGGACGGCTGAACGCACCAGCGTGTTGAGGCTGCGGGTGTTGACCTTGCTGGTCTTGCCGTAGTCGGTGGCGATGGTGCAGGCCTTGGCAAAGATTTCTCCAAGATTGCTCTCAATGGATCGGACGATGTTGGCTGTCACATCATCCTTCCAGGTCTGGTCAACCAGATTCTGAAGGTCAGGAGCCAGGCCGGTAGCGGTGCCCCCGGTAGAGGGGAACGCTCGGACCGTAACATCCATCTTGGCGCGGGCCCGATACTCCTGGGCGGTGGGGATGCCGGCCGTGAGATCGCGGAGCAGCTTTTCCCGGTCACGCTTCAGCATGGCCCGTTTCCCCTTAGTCTCAATGACCTTTTCTACGCCAGCCAGGAAGTTGGCGCGGATAGTATCCCACTGGGCGACCACAAGGTCGATGGTGCGGAAGTACTCCTCCCGAACTTCCTCAAACTCGCCCTTGAAATCCTCGAACTCAGTCAGCGGCATGTAGCTGCCATTGAGCGTGTGGGAGTATAGGACACGACGGGCCCGGGTATCCAGCTGGTTTAGCCGGTCCTCCAGTTCCTTGGGAACCATGTTCAGACGGCCCATGGAGACATGATCCCCAAAGAAGGTCTGAGCGCCCTTGTCCCACTTCTCAGGACGAATGCCCAACAGCCTGGGGGGGAGAGTGAAACGACCGCGGCTCCGACCGCAGCTGATTCCTACGAGAACGCCGTTCTCGGCGGTGTAGCGGGCCAAGGAACCGACTCGGATTTCGATCCCCTTTCCGCTGAGGCCCTCAAGGAGGGTTCTCATTTTTACATTTGTCGACATATGTTTTCCTCCTAAGTATGTATTTGTATCCCCGTACGGTTAGTCAACCTCCGAATTGGTTGGCTGTTTCAATCGTATGCAAACGGAGCCAAAACAATTCTGTGGGGATGGCATTTCATGCACATTCCTACACCAAAGCTGGAAGAAACTATCTTTTTTAACGAAGAAAATAGGTCGGGGAGATCCCGGCTGCGCCTTTTTGCCCTGGACGCCCCGCCTATGGTCCGTGAGGGTTCCGCAGCTTTCGTTGTTGCGTACGACAAGAATGTGTGTCCATCGTTGTGCAAAACAGAGTGCTCGCAACTTGAGCCTCGACTTGGACCCGGACTTGGGTGACGCCACCCAAGTTGCCGACCTGCAAGCCATACACAGACTCCGGCAGGAGCCTTGGCTGCGAGAGACCTGGCAAAGGAAGATTTCCCCGCCACATTTCTTCGTTAAAAAAGAATCAAACAGCCCTCCCTGCAAACAAAAAGCTGCCCCGCACCCAATGGGTGCAGGGCAACTCTTGCTTTAAGGGTCAACGAACTCCAGTTTGAAGGTCTTTACGCCATCCCCCATCCCGGGAGCGCCCTTCAGTTTCCGGACTCCTTTGCCTCCGTTCTTCCAGGTGAAGTTGAATGGACCGACCGTTTTGCCAGCCGCAAGGCCCTTCACATCATCAGGGGAAATTGCAGCCTTACAAAACTCCTTAGGAATCAGGAAGCGGCACCCGCTGTTCCTGCCAGTGCAGGTGTAGTAGTCCTTCTGGAGGAACACTTGACCTTTTCCACAGCAGGGGCAGGTGCATAACCCATCTTTGATGTCGATATTCTCTTCATTGATAGGTTTCGGTTTCTTGTTCTCCATAGCAAACGCCGGAACAATCTTGCCGTCCGCAATGACCAGAGCGGCAACATACTCGCTGCCATCCTTCCGCTTCAGTTTCTTCTCCTTGGTCTTTTGACCATTAAGCATCAGCTTCATCTCTGCCACACTGATTTTGGTACCCATGACCTCCGCGCGTTTGATGATGAAGGTACAGGGATCCTTGTCAGCTTTGTAATTCACACACCGGTAGTAGTTTTTGCTGCAGACCACATCGTGGCCGCAGATTGGACAGACGCCAAGCCGCTCGAATTGATATGCGCTGAGGTCAACGCTGACCTTTGCCAGAATATCGGCAGTTTCAACTTTGATGAACTCCAACATATCTGCCTTGAACTTCTCCGGATGGCCGTTGTCCTGTAGGTCCCGCAGTTTCTTTTCCCATTTTGCCGTGATGGCGGGAGAGGTGATCTCACGGTCCTTGATGGCGTCCACGAGCGCCATGCCAAAATCAGTGGGGTAATAATGCCCCTTCTCGATTCGGCAGAGGTTTGTTTTGTCAGACGCCAGCTTCTCCAGGATATCCGACCGGGTGGCAGGAGTGCCGATACCCTCAGCCTCACGCAGGATAGCCCGCTGCTCAGCGGAGGAGACAAACTTTCCTGCGTTTGCCATAGCGTCCAGGAGAGACTTATCTGTGTACCGGTCAGGCGGCGTTGTCTGGCCTTTCCGGATAGATGACCCAGTAATATCCACCTGGTCTCCCTTGTTCAGCGGCGGCAGGATTACATCCTTCTTCTCACTGGTGTACAGGATGGAGAAGCCAGGGTCCACCACAGCCTTTCCGGATGCCTTAATCTTCCAGCCATTGCTGTCGACCATAACAGTCGTTGAATCTACCGTGTAGGCCGGCAGAAAAATGGATAGCAGCCGCTTGGCCACCAACAGATAGATTTTCTTCTGGTCCTCAGTCAGCTTGGACGGGTCTACCTTCTTCACCGTAGGAATCAGAGCGTGGTGGTCCGTCAGCTTGGCGTCATCGATGTAGTCCTTTCCGGAGGTAGCGGCCGTAATCGCCGCAGGCGTTACCAGTTTCAGTGCCGCAGCCAGCTCAGGAAAAGCCTCCATAGGCTTGAGCAGATTCGGAATCTCCGGCACCATGGATGTCGGCAGGAACCGGCAGCTGGTGCGAGGGTACGAGATGTACCCAGCCTCATACAGATCCTGGGCGATCGAGTCTGTCTTACTGGCGCGGAACTTGAAGTACTTGTTCGCATCCTTCTGCAGCTCAGTGGTAGAGTACAGGGTCGGCGCCTTGGTGGCAGTTCTCTTAGCCACAACATTCTCCACTGTGCCAGTTCTGCCCAGCCCAGCCTTGGCATCATTTGCCGCCTTCTCATTGGGAAACCGGGTTTGCTTCAGCTCCGGGGGGACCAGTACAATTCCGGGGAACTTTTCCCTCTTCTGCATCGCCACGCCAACCTCATAGAAGTTCTGCGGAACGAAATTTCGAATCTCCAGTTCGCGGTCGACCACCATCTTCAGCGTAGGAGTGACCACACGCCCAATGTTCGACTTTGCCCGGACCTTCAGCGACACGGCACGGCTGAAATTCATTCCAGTCAGCCAGTCAAACTGGGCTCGGAACGCAGCCGCTTCCCGCAGATGCTGAAAAACAGAGGCGTCCTTCAGGTCATGCAGCGCCTTCTGGAGGTCAGTCTCCAGAGTTGTAGAGCACCAGAGGCGCTTTACCGGCAGCTTCAGACCATTGGCCTCATAAAAGGACCAGAAAATATGTTCTCCCTCCCGCTCCGCATCACACGCATTCACGAGAAAATCATACTTCCCGACCTTAATCTTTGACATGATCTTGGCCACCGACGCCGCGTCATCCGGCAAATACCGGAATTGGTCCGGCACCATCGGCAAGTATTTTTCGTCCCATGGGCCACCCCATTCGTCGCAGTAATCTCCCGGCATGGCCAGCCTCATCAGATGGCCATGAAACGCTGCAAAATCCAGCGTAAATGGAAAAGTACCGCCACTCTTGTAGGCGGACTCGATTGCTCTCATCAGTGACGGCTTTTCAGCCAACACTAATCCGCGCATATTTTATCATCCCCTTTTTGTCTTCGTCTGCAACCAAAATTGGGAGCTAATTCTATACTATGCAAATCGTCAAAGGGCAATTCCTAACTGAAAGGAATGCACACAGGATAGCCGGGATTGCTCCGGCGGGCATTCGGAGCATATTAGTAGACAGTCCGAACCACCGCAAAATATTAAAGATTAGAAGTGCATATAATAATATTGGAGAATGGGCGTGCAGCTCTGCCATGCCTGCATATAATCAAGATATATTTTTAATGGGCGGGGAGTGATACATATGCTGCCGAATGTGCAGACTTTCGATATGCGGGTCAAGAGGGTGAAATATCACAGAGACTACGATCTTCACACAGTTTTTGATGGAGAGGTCCTGGAATGGCGCCCCCGGAAGAAGGAATGGGCACCGACACACCAGGTGGTCACCTGTTCCGGTTATTTCTTCAATTTGGTCGAGAACGACCATATCCATGTTAAAGCTGAGGAAGTTGAACACGAGCTCTATGGACCACAGTGGCAGATCTATCTGTCTGAACGGGTAACGCCGGGCACCGAGGCTGAAATGCTCAAATTCCTGACATCCATCAAGGGGATTGGACAAGTCATAGGCCGCCGGCTGATTGGCGCCTTTGGCCTGGATGTAATTTCCACCATTCTGACAGATGCCACCTGCCTGAATACACTGGGGCTGCCGCAACCAGCAAAGGACGCCCTGTATCGGGCCATTGTGGAGAACAAATCTTTTGAGAAATTACTCATCTTCCTGCAGGGCCATGGTCTGGCTCCCAAATACGCCACCCAAATCTACCGGATGTACGAGTCCCACGCCGTAGAGAAGATCAAAGATAACCCCTACGCCCTCTATCTGGATAAGGTCATCGACTTCCCAGCGGCAGCCCGGCTGGACGACAGTCTCAGCTACTCATCCCCGGAGTCATACCGCAACCAGGCGTTGCTGCTGGCGATCCTCCGAGAAGACTCAGAGGGTAATGGCAATCTGTATACTGAGGAAGACGCCCTCCTGGAGATGGCTAAGGACTATATCAGGCGCAAGCTGTTTGGCACCCGTTTTCCAACGCCGACCGCCAGCACTTTGGAGGACGCTCTCCGGGAGCTGGCATCCGGAGGGGCTGTTATCACAGACCATATGCTTGGCGAGGGCCGGCCTGTTTATCTATATCGAAACTTCCAGGCTGAACGGGCCATCGGAGAGCGGCTCTTTGAGCTGATGGACAGCCCTAAAAAGCTCTGGGCATCCAAAACCGATATTCTTTCGGCCATCACATGGGCACAGGGCTCGTTCCGGCTGACAGCCGAGCAGAAAGGGGCCATACATTCGGCATTTGTCTCCCCTGTTTCAGTCCTCACAGGCGGCCCGGGCACTGGTAAGACCCAGACGCTGCAGATGCTGGTGCAGGCAGCTAAGAAACTATGGCCAGGCGTGGACATTCGTATCTGCGCCCCCACCGGCAAAGCGGCTATGCGGGCGCAGGAGCTGACCGGGGCCAAGGCCTCGACCATCCACCGGGCCCTTGGCTACCCGCACAATAATCTCCGGCAGGATGAGCTGGTCTGCGACCTTCTGATTGCCGATGAGTATTCGATGTGCGATGCAGACCTCTGCTCCTGGCTGCTCAGGGCCCTCAACTCCAGCGCCCGGCTGCTCATTGTTGGAGACCACGAGCAGCTGCCAAGCGTGGGGCCGGGGCTGGTGCTCCGAGACATGATTCAGTCGGAGATGGTGCCCGTCAACCGGCTGACCCAGGTGTTCAGGCAGGGCGGCGGAAGCCTGATTGTTCGCAATGCTCATGCTATTATCAAGAGCAGGCCAGGGGCGGCTCCGAAGGAACTGAACTGGTCGGCTGGCAAAGGCGGGTCCTTCTATTTCATCCAGGCGAACGACCATTACAAGATTCAGCGGATGATGGTCAAGGCCGTGAAGCGGATGCTGGACGAGGGGTTCTCCCTGGACCAGATCGCCATTCTCTCCCCTATTCACGGCTCGCCGGTAGGGACTGACGCTATGAACGCACTCCTCCAGGAGGAGCTGAACCCACGGGCTCTCGGTATTGGCTGTATGGCTTATCAGTCGGATCGGTGCGGGGAGCTGAGGCCCCGCGATAAGGTCATCCAGATGCGTAATGACTATGATCTGGAGGTGTTCAATGGGGAGACAGGGGTAGTCAAACAGGTGGATTATTCCCCTGTCAAGGCCGTATTAGTTGAGTTCCCGGGACCCCGGGATGTATGGTATTCGGCCCAGCAGGTCGAGGAGCTGGACCTGGCCTACTCAATCACCGCTCATCGCTCTCAGGGCAGCGAATTTGATGCTGTTGTTATTCCAATTTGTAAGACCCTGTTGTATAATACAGATAAAAATGTCATGTACACTGCCATCACCAGAGCCAAGAAACGGGTAGTCCTTGTGGGCGACAGGGAGTCCCTGGATGTCAGCCTGGCTCAGGCAGGATCCATGGACCGGAATTCGCATCTGGCACTCCGGATCCAGGAAGAATTTTTGGGTATTTGACAACCTAAAGATCGGAAAGGAGAAATAACTATGAGTATGAACTATCATTTTGTCAACCGCGAGAAAAAGGTCCAGGTGGAACGGCTGAAGAAGTTGCTTGAGACAGAACGCGAGGGGCTGTTTCAGCGCCTGGAAAAGTTCGGTGAGGAGAACCCGCTGGCTGTGGGTAACATTGAGGATATCATCTTCGCCCTCCGTCCGGCCATGACCAGCGCCAATGTGCAGAGCTGGGACGATGACATGGAGATCGGCGTCGCCACCAGTACCAAGTTCTACTGGGCTGCAAACAATGGGTTCAGCAGGCTGGATGATGTGGAGCAGTTTCAGAAGGAGCACCCTGAGTGCATCATCGAGAATGAGTACGGGGATGACCTCAGCTTTGCCGACTTCAAGAAATCCGTGAAAGACCTGGGTCGGGGGTGATACTATAAATATTCAGTCTCTTAGCGTCGTTGTTCCCAACAAGAGCTGCGTGAACAACTGCGCGTTCTGTGTATCCAAGATGCACTGCGACAACTACAAGAACCAGATGGATGACAACCTCCCATTTTTCGATCTTTACCTGAAGGACTACCTCAAGCGCCTGGAATTTGCCCGGCATAATGGCTGCAATACGGTCATGCTCACTGGCAATTCGGAGCCGCAGCAAAACCGAAAGTTCCTCACCTACTTCGGGCTGTTCATGCAGATGATGAGAGATCCATTTCAGTGGATCGAAATGCAGACCACCGGCGTGCTGCTGGACGCCAACTATCTGCGGTTCCTGCGCAACCATGTGGGAGTAAACCTGATCAGTCTGTCTGTGTCGGGAGTGGAGGAAGAGGACAACCGGGAGATCATCGGTGTCCCTGACTGGGTGCCCCTGAAACTGTCTGAGCTCTGCCAGGAGATCAAAAAATATGATTTCTCCCTGCGGCTCAGCGTGAACCTCACCAAGTTCTTTGATCAGTTCCAGGGGCGGGAGGCTGACTTTTTCGGATGGGCGAAGCAGCTTGGTGCCGACCAGGTTACCTGCCGGGTGCTGTATTCGGACAGCGGCGACACACCCCAGGCCAAGTGGATCAAGGAGAATGCTGCCTCCAAGGCGACTGTACAGAACATCTCCAATCATGTGCAGTTCTTTGGCAAGCCGTTGGGAATTCTCCCCTACGGGGCTTCCAAGTACGCCTTGGATGGCATGTCGGTCGTTGTGGATGATGACTGCATGGCCAAGGGCAAGCTACCGGATGCGGAGAAGGATGCCTACAAGTACCTGATTTTGCAGCCGGATTGCAAGCTGTACTCTCAGTGGGACGACCCAGCCAGCCTGATTTTCTGAGAGGAGGGGCCAATATGGGAACAACCAGAATGCCTGTACGCAGGGTGTACGATGTCTGCAAGGCCTACGGAGAGAACTGCGCTGGGTATGGCACCTGCAAGCGGGGTTTCGAGAATTGGTACTCCCGCAGGACCAAGGACAACGGATGCCCGTTGGTGCGTCGGCAGCGGACCACCTGCAAACGCTGTGAGCACCGTATCGTGATGCCGGCCTTTTCGGAAGGGACTTGTTCCCACTGTGGGACACACATTGTCAGCAGCAATACGCCCTGTGATCGACTGTGTGAACCATGCGCCATAAAACTGGGACGGTGCGCAAGGTGTGGATTGCCGATCAGTTAGGTCATAGACCCAACGGAACTTCAAGTCGGCAGAAGAATTCGTCTGCGCCCAGCAGCATGGCATGTGCGCCTGCTGCGGCGGCCGCATCGACCGCTACCATCATATTGCGCCCCGGCACAAGGGTGGCTCCGACGGCCCTGAGAACCTGGTTGGCCTCTGTGAGGAGTGCCACGCAAAGGTCCATACGGGTAAGCTGTCTCTGACGAAACTGGGGCAGGCCAAAAAGTATGCGGCCCTGAGTATCCTGAACCAGGTGATCCCGTACATCTATGATGGGCTGGTTGCTATGTTTGGCGAGGACCATGTCCATGTCTGCGATGGGTGGCAGACGGCGGAACTGCGCAAACGCCTGGGGCTCAGCAAGACCCACGATACGGATGCTGTGTGCATTGCCTCGATTGGCAACGGGAGTGCTCCGACACATATTCCTCAGCCATGTGAGGTGAAGCAGTTCCGCCGCCATAACCGAGCCATCATTAACAACCAGCGCGAACGCACCTACAAGCTGGATGGCGTGACCGTCGCCAAAAACCGGAAACCCCAATTCGAACAGCAGGGCGACAGCCTGGAAGATTTTCTCGCATCGCTGCCGGCTGCGTGGAGGCAGGATATCTGCCGCCAGCTCACAGTCACCCCTTCGAAGAGGTACTACAATACGAAGGGCCGCTATCTGCCGGGGAACCTGTTCTTCTATGAGGGTCGCCGGTATGTGCTGAGTGGGCAGATCTCTGGAGGGCAATACTATCGTGCTGTTGGCATGGGGAACAAAAATTTCCCGGCAAAAGACTGTCGGGTTGTCCATGCCGGAGGGCTGGTCTATATCTAAGAACAATGCTTGCCCGGGTATTTGCGCTCGGGCGCCACATGACTTTCTTTTCAGGAAGTCACAGATGCCGCCTTATATCCACGCAGCTAAAGCAGGGGGCTTTACGGCGGCGACGGTAAAACAAAAGACCCGGAGCCAAAGCTCCGGGTCTTCCTTGTCAGTCGTTCTCAAAATGGGCGACAGTAAACTCCTGTTCCTGCAGGCTACAGTCAGCGTACAGTTCTTGTTCATAGGCTGACAGGTTTTCATAGTCTTCATAGTCTTTGTCGATGTCCACGACCTCGACTTCGACTGGGTTGGTAGATAGAACACTTTGGACAATCCCATCACGAATAATAACTTTTACCTTCATTTTTAAGTCTCCTTTTGCTAATTTTTATATTTTTCAGCTTCCTCCAGGAATGCGGACAGGCTCTCGGCGCTGTACTTCACACCCTCCTGGATGAGGTTACCCCACTCGTCACGGAATCCGGCCTGGGTGTTTTCCAGCCAGTACTTCTGCATGGCCTGGTTGCAGCCGGATATGTCGCCCCCGAACCGCTTCGGGTCCGGCTTTCGATGGAAATGATGCAGGGCCGGGCAATAGTGGTTCAGAATGTACAGCAGCCGGAATCCGGCCTCATCCTTTTGGGCGTTGTTGGGCCCGTATTTGGACATCATGTCCTTTGCCCAGGATTCGGACTCCTCCGCCCAGGCGAAAACCAGAAGCCGCAGCCGGGCATTCTCCTCGTGCTGGAGCTTAGAGGCGAGCTGAACTGCTCGTTTTGTACTCATGTTAGAATCTCCTTTCGATTTGCTATTTTCCAAATTGGGTACCGCATTGTTTTATGCAAGCGGCTCCGCAGCCATTCCAGAGAAAACGAAATCCCCCGCCGAAGCGGGGGATTTTGTGCTCAGAGCCGGCCGAAAATGTCGGTGACAAAATCGTACTCACTGTATACGATTCCGTCCTCAACATAGCAGGGGTAGCCCATGACGGCGCCAGGGAAATCGCTGGTGCGGTCGTGAACGCATGCAGTCACGAAATCACGGTAAACCGTGACAGTATACCGCAGGTTGTCTACGGTCGTGGTATAGGTCCGAAGGATATCCTTCGGCTCCTTCGGTTCCACAACCATATAGCCCTTCTCCAGGGCAATATAGTCGAGGAAACTGAAGTCCCACGCCACAAGCGGGGTGCCGATCGCCTCATAATCCTCGGGAGCATCAGTGCTCTCATAGTAGCCAGCAGGAGCGTCAATGGCGACGCTCTCAATGTAGCCGACAGGGGTAGAGATGGAGGTGACAGGTGGCTCCCCGGCGGAAGCATCGTGGATGCCGTCGATGTCGGCAGCGGAGGCGGTAGCGACCATCATGGTCAGACTCATAGCAGTAGCGACAAACAGAGAAAATACCTTTTTCATTTTTGTTCTCCTTCCGGTGCATGGCACCTATGTATTGTTTGCTTTTTCCCTATATATTCAAATCTCCTCTTACAGGAGAGAAACCTGGAAGGCGCCTTTTTACGGCGGCGCGAACCTATATTTGAACATCCCAAAGTGGAATGGAATACTTAATCCTATGCATATTTCCCGAAAACTATTCCAATGAGGAAAAAGCCTTTTTTAACGAAGAAAGCTGCGGTGAAATTCTCCTTTGCCCATAACCCTCGCCACATCGGCTTTTTCCCGAAGCCGATGTGTGGCATGCAGGCATACTTCCTGCGCATAGCGAAACCCCAGCACCTCCGTTGGGAAGCACTGGGGTTTTGGGTTGCCAGGTCAGACGCCCAAGCCCACCGTCAACAGGTCGTTGAGGTAGGCGGAGAACATGTCAGAGAGAGCTCCGAACAGGGTGCCGAGAACGATCAGCACCAGGATAACCGACAACAGAGAGATGACGAGCTTCATAACGATTCCTCCTAAAATATGTATTCTCCTGTTGGCCGCTTTCAAAAGCGGCCAAAAATATGTAAACATCCCAAAGTGGAATGGAATATTTAATCCTATGCATATCTTCTGAAAACAATTCCATTTCTGCTTGTTGAAAACAACAACGGTGCAGCTATTCGTTTTGCAAAACAACCAGCCAGCAGTAACGCAAAGACAGACCTCACGGACCCGGCCTGCCGCGATGCCATCCGGCAAAGAACAAAATCCCCGCCACTTTTTTTTGTCAGTAAGACCCCCTCCCCTACCCTAACAGCAAAAAAACAACCCGGCGCCTCCCCAATGGGAAACACCGGGTCTTGTGGTCATGCTTAGGCCGCAAGTTCAGAGAGAATATTCCTGATGATATTCTCCCAAACCTCGTTCTCGGGCAGGTTGCAATCCTGTTCGTCCTGGAACCGGTCCACAGCCTCCTCCAGAATGTAAAAGTTGCTGTCCGGATTGGTAGCGTCCTCATAGGAGAACCCATACTGCTCCTGGAAAGAGGACAGCTCAGCAGCCTCGGCCTCCTCATCCAGAGCCTCGCGCTCAGTCCCGAACACGACAAGCTCCAGATGACGATCCGCGTCCTGAAGCAGGAAGATCTTCTGCTGCTCTCTATACGCATCGTACAGCTCATTGTCGGAGAGCTGGAATTCCAGCTCGTCCAGCGGGCAGCAGGGATATGCTTTATCCAGGATAGCAGGAAGAGGCATTATCTTTTCGCAGCTGATGACCATAACCTCAGAAATTTTCTTGCGAACCTTCATGTTATTTTCCTCCAAATATGTATTTATGTCCCCAAAAGTGTGGTTCTGCTAGGAATACTATGCAAAGCTGCTACAACCCATTCCATCGGCGTCGGCCCAGTAAATTGTTCTCCAAAACGGCCGGTCAGAAAATCGTTGCTGCCAACGCTAGAAAAAACAACCCATCCGAGTCTGGAAGTACAGCCAGTATGCCTCACGGACCCGGCATAGGCTCCCGACGGGAGCCGGCCCGCGGCCACCACATGGCTTTCTTTGAAAGTCACAGTTTCCAGCAAGAAAGGACCTCCCCGCCACTTTCTTCGTTAAAAAAGGCTTGAACCACCTCTCCCCTGTCGGCAGAAAAAAAGAGCCGTCCTTTAAGGACGGCTCCTGTATCATCTGCCCAGATGCATCCGTAAGTCCATATACTCCTGCTTATTCTTGCCATTGGACAGGACATAGGGCACCATGGCAAAGTTGGCATTCATATATCCTTCACTATCAAGGCTGATCTTATTGACTCGCCGAGAGGGAATGTGCAGAATATCGCAGATCGTCTTTTCGGTCATCCGGTTTTTAGTCGAGAATTGGTTGACCACAAACTCCATATTTTGCACCAGGTTGGCGCCCCGGCTACGAGCCAAGGAGGTAATCATAATGCCGGCTGTACGGATGCCGTGGGTATCCTGGGTCATGGTCATAACCAGCTGATGGACCCGGTAGGGGCTGGTAAGGAACATGTCCAGGGCATTCTGGTCGTCAGGCTGAATATCCACGATTACATAACTATACCGCTCCTTCACGGTAAGCCAGTATGTCAGATTCTTCAGGTCGTCCTCAGATAGATAGGCTGCAGTCCCCCGGCGGCAATCATTGACAAACTTATTGCTGTAGAGCAAGAAGTGTAGAGGACCAGGCAGCCGTTTGTAGATCTTGGCCGTATTCTTATTGGCCGTCTTCACGCCATGGGGCTTGATGATACACCGTGCAGCCATGTTTGTATTATTCTGCTGTAGAGCTGCTAGGGCTGTATCCAGACCTAGGGCAATATTGTTGAATTCAAAGAACCCGGCCACCATCGGGAACTGACGGTTGATCTCAATGAAGCAAGTCTTAAACCCGGCATTCGCCAACGAAATAGCCGTGTTGAGGGCAACAGTAGAGTTACCGACACCATGCTTGGTACCCATGAAGGCGATTACCCGGCCATCGCCCATGGCCAACTGCCGGCACTCGCCCTCATCGTCTGGGACGATTACATAGTCGTCCTCCAGAACTGTATCGATAGCATGGGTCACATCGCGGGGCACGGACAGAGCCATATTCTCAATCTTCTGCTCCCGCTCCTCCAGTTCCTTACCCAGTCTTGCCCGGTCGGCCTGGACCGATTCTACAGTAGCAGTGAGCTCATTGATCTGCTGTCTCATCTCGCTAATTGTGTTCTTATACTGAGCCCGTTCGGCCAGCCATTTGTCCGTTTGTTCCTTATACCAGTCGGCCGACTTGGAGGTCTGCAGCTGAATCAGCTGAGCCTGCTGCTGCTGGAGGGTCAGCTCGGCAGTATCCTTGAATTTGAGCAGCTGCTCCTCGGCATTCTGGCGCAGCTTGATGGCTTCAGCCAACTGTGTCTTGAGGGACGCCTCCGAGGCCGTCTTCTCACGCAGGTCAACCGTCATCCGGGAGACTGACTCGCGCAGGCCCTCCATCTCTTCCTTCATACTTAGCGTCTGGAGCATGACCTGCTGTTCCACGATCTGGGGGATCTCCGCCTGGGCTTCCCGCCTGGCGGCCTCCAGCATGGCGCTGCGCATAGCCTCATTGTCCACCTGGGGCGTCTCTACGACCTTGATGGCGGGCACTGCGGGCACTTCAGGAGCTATATCAATGGGGCCAGCATGGTCGGCGGACTTGGTATTCAGGGGACTAAAGCCCTTCAGCAGTCCTCCAAACAGACCGCCCTTTTTACTGCCGCCCGACTCAACAGCCTCGGCCGACTGGACAGGGGCGTTAGGCAGGTATTCTTCCATATACTCGACATGGAAATACTTGGCCACATCGCCAAAGTTGCGGGGCCGCAGCACATGGTCTACAATTTCAGCGGGCGAGATGGCGTCTCCATTGAGGATATCATAGATGCCCAGAAAGACCAGCGAACAAAGCAGCTTGCTGGTGGTGGGCTGCTTGTTAGCCATAAAGATGATCCGTACCTCCGGAAAATTCTCCCGGACTGACTTCATCAATTCAAAAATGTCAGTGCCACCCTTCAGCCCCTCGCGGTACAGAAGGATATCAGCGCCCGTTTGCTTTAGGGACGGTAATACCTGCTCCCGGTAGCCGGCCGAGCCGACACTCACAATGGCCCCATTCGTCTGAGCAGTCAGGGAGCGGCTGATCACATCTTCAATTTGTTTAGACTGGACCGCGTATAGAATCTTCTGCGTCATTGGACTCAACCCCTCCTTGTTTTATTCTCATACGGTCGGTACTGCCGCTTTTCATAAAATAAGTCCCGCATATTAGGATCCGTAAAGTGATATTGGTTACCAAGCTGGTCAAATACGAATACTGCCTCATGCAGCGGTTTTTCCTGGAGCCGGTTCAGGGTCACGAACAGGATGTTCGTGTTCAAGCATCTTGCCAGCCCTGAATGGAACAGGTCCCGGCATATCTCGTTCTCACTTGGCGCCAAGACCAGCATCCGCATGTTTACATATGGTGTCCTGTCCAGCCGAGCCGTGTACTGCTCCCAGTAGGCGATCCGCTTGAGCAGGGCCACTGGCCGTTTATATCCGTTAATGGCCAAGATACACTGTTTATCCGGGAGCCGACACAGCCTCTCCCCTGCCTGCACAAACTCTGGAGGCCTATTGACCACGGCAACGCCTGCCTGCCTGAGTTGCGCCAGAAAGGTGGCCTCATGCCAGCTCTGGCCACTGATCAATTCTCTGGCTACCTTGATCATCTCCTCGTTGTTGCCAATGTAGCACTCAAACATGGGCCCAAGCAGGTCCATGGATGTCTCGGCCAGAGACCGGATGACAATTTTCCGCCGGGCAGCCAGCTTCTTCACATTTTCAGTGGCAAAGAGGACGACGATTCGCTTCTTGCGGTAGAGTTGGTAGTCACGAGACAGAAAGTAGTTACGGTAGTGAGTCCATTTCTCCCGAAGTATCTTGGACTCCTCATTGCCCATATCCATCTCTAAAAAGATGTGGAAGTCTGGCAATTCCAGGACGCCATCCGGCTGTGCATAGCAAAAGTTGGTGGCGAAGAGATTGTCTTTATAGCAGGCTGAATCCAGGCTGCAGGTGCGAAGTATCTCAAGAGCCAGGTCATTGAGCCGGCACTGGTGGTCCAGGATTTGGTCTTTCATCCACAAAGAGCCGGCGGATGCCTCATATTGTTTCTTTCCGCTCCGCTCCTTGAATGAGTACATGATGCGCCCCGATGTCTCCCGGACATATTGAACGCCGCGCTTAGTAAGGAAATAGACCCAAATACCTGGCTTGTACTCGTGAGCGTCAATAAGCCAATTCTCTACCAACTCATTGATACGCATGAGCGTGTAGTCGTTTTTGCCGTCGTCCAGATCTTTGTAGAAATATTCAGCCAGCTGCCGGTCATTGAGGCAGCGATGGCGGTAAATACCATGGAGGGCATTGTGGTCTTCCGGGGTGATGATGGAAAATGCTTTTTCGACTACTCTGGTTGCCAAAGTGTGAGCCCTCCTTTCTTGCTAGTTTATATTTTATGCAAATCTCCCCCGCTCTATTGGCGGAGCTAATGGCCGGTGTTTGTTGGGGTTGTGGTGCTAGGTTGTCTTTGGCCGGACATGGTTTGTCAGGGGGGAGTCTTTCGCAGGGGGCGTTGCTAGTTGGTTTCCAGAGGAAACCTATCTGATTCTCTCACCGAACTAAAGTCCGGGAGCTTCCTGGCTACGGTCTAGGTGGGGTCTTTTCTAACGAAGAAAATCTGGCGGGCTGTTTTGCCTTTGCCGATGTCTCCCGCCGGGGCCGGTCCCTTTCAGGGACCTATGCCGGGTCCGTGAGACTGCCTGCTCGCAAGAAGAAAGGCCCCGAATGGAGCCTTTCTTGGCAGCTATGCCGTCTTTGCCAACAGCGCGGCCTGGAGATGTTTTGCCAGATCGTCCGGCGACAGTGGGAAGAAATCATCCTCCTGACACGGCACCACATAGGCGGGCTTTCCGCCATATGGTTTGTGAGCCTCCACCCGCCGTACGCCCGGAACCTCCTGGCGGAAATCCAGCAGAATGGCCTTCCGTTGCTGGGCGTCCACGCCCAGTGCCAGCGACTGCTGGGTACGCAATTTCTTATACTTGCCGTCTCGCAGGTCTACATGGCCAGTGCGACACCAGTAGCCGGTATAGTCACACAGGAATTCCACATGAAATACCTGTCCGCCCAGCCGGATCTGAAAATCACATTCGGCACCCGTCTGGCAGTACTGGAGGATCGTCCGTTTCTTATCGGCTCCGGCAGCCGCGGCCTCATAGCCAGCCTCCGTGAGCAGATGAAGGAAGTAGTCCTCAACCAGCCAGGAAGCCACCAGGTCTCGGGCATACTCGATAGGCGCGCGTCCATCGGCGCAGTAGGCACAGCCCTGGATATTCTCCCAAATCTGGGGAAACTCCTTCTGAAGCTGTTTATTCCGGCGGGCCAAGATCAGGTAGTTTTCCTTGCTGTAATTAACCTCCCGGGCCATGGCCAACACCGGCTTTGGCAATAGCTGCGATGCATTTTGATAGGCTCCCATAATGGTTTTCGCCTCCTTGGAGTATGAGACAATCTGAATTGTTTTTCCAATATAGTTATATGCAGATTGCGGCAATCATATTTTTGACATGAGAAAAGACGACGGAATATTCGCCGCTCTTTTGGAGCGTGCAATTAGGGGGTGCCTTGGTTTAGGAAGTTCCAGAAGAACGACACGACGACCCACGCACCGCCGAACAGCGCCAGCGCGATACCGGAAATTAGGATGCCGGTGAGGGCCCGCTGCCGGGCCTGAGGATTGCCCGCCGAAGTCGCCAGCTTAGTGACGCTGATCAAAAATGCGGCAAGGCAAATGACGGTGCAAATGGTCGTAATGACCTGAGCGACAGCTCGTACCTGTGGCATCACGAGATCGTCGACAGCGTCCTTCACCCCGGTAACTTGAGTCATGTCCGGCATATCTCCAGGCTGGATCTTAACTCCGCTGCCATCAACCTGAATGTCGATAGCTGCATAAGCAGGGACTACAGCGCCGAAGACCGAAGCAAGCAGTGCCGGCAGAGACATAAGCCAAATATAGAATTTAGTGCAGAGTTTCCGCATTGGTAATCCTCCTCCTTGTTAGGGATTAGAAATGGGGCGGCGGAAAACCGCCGCCCCGTTGGGTTTGAGTTATGGATTTGTTTAGGGAGTACCGGAGGACAGGAAATTCCAGAAGAAGGATACGACAATCCAGGCGCCGCCGAACAGTGCCAGAGCAACACCGGAGAACATGATTCCAGTAAGAGCAGTCTTGCGGGTCATGGGGTTTCCGGCAGACATGGCCAGCCGAGCAATCCAGAACAGCAGGCATGCAAATGAGATAATGGTCAGAATCGTGGTGACAGTCTGTGCTACATCACGAACCTTGTCCTCTACAGTGTCCAAGTTGGTGTTCTTCTCATTGTTCAAGTCATCGATAACATCTTTGTCATCAGCAAACAGGTCATTGACACTAGCATGGGCAGCCACAACGAAAGGCTCAGACCATGCGCCCTCCTGGTTCGCCATCCCGGTGAAGCCGCCAATCATGCCAAAGCACAGAAAGAGCATGGCAAACAGAGCGGCAGCCCGGGTACGAAGGTTGATTGCGAGTTTCATAGCTTTTACTCCTTTCTGCGATAACGCAAAGTGATTTGAATTTGCCTCACAGAGCATTTCTTGGAGAATTTGTGTAATACTATGCAAAATCTCCGAAAGTTATTCTAGTTTTTGCTTAGCTCTGCATGGCATTTTCATACTATGCACATTCTCCAAAAGCTATTCGCCTTTTTGGGCAGCCTCATCAGGAACTGGCAGGCCGGTCTGCAGCTCCGGCATTCTGGACGCGCCCACCAACCCAAATATCCCAGCCGCCAGAGCAAGAAGACTCGGCATGAGGGCCATCGTCCCAAGGATGCACCCGACGCCGATCCATGCAATGGCCTTGGAGCGGCGGGCAAAGGCAACGAACAGGAGGATTGTGCCGGCGATGCGGAACAGTAGCACCACGACCATGACACCTAATGCCGCCCGTCCAACAAGCCTGGCGATGAAGGGAAGCGCCTCATCCAGCGGAATCGCCGTGAATCCCTCGGCTATCTTGTTTTCATAAACATGGAATTCGTCCCGCTCCGGGTCAAAATACACAACAAAATCATCATCACCGCTGAAATCAGTTTCATGATGAAATCCGGGGTCACCGAACTCCGAGTTGGGATATACGGCCATGGCTAAGGCGGTTGTGGTGAGGGCGGCACAGAGGGCCAGGATGAGGAGAATGGCGGAAAGGAACCTTCGCATGACAGCCACATCCTCCTACATCTGCCCGCAGAAGGCGGCGACCAGCACAATGATGGCGGCAAGGCCGATGACGGACAGTAGGCTCAGAATAGCGCCAGTGAGCAGAAAACAGTTCGGCTTAGGCTTCATCGGGCACCTCTCCCTTCAGTACCTTGGCCGTCCCAATCCAGGCAAAGATGACCGCAACCAGCGCGAGCAAATTGAAGCTGAGCACCGTGTATATGGTCATCAGCACAGAGCCGGCAATGGCCTGCTTGCGGCTGTTCGTCCTCCAGGCAGCGAATATCAGGATCGTGCCAACAATGAGCAGTACCGTGACGACGAGCCCGATGATAACGATCACCATTGTGAATCGAAGCGAGATGTTGATGAGGTCGTCGGCATGTTCATCTACATATTCATTTATATCGTCTGTGGTGACAGACGGATCCTGAACGCCAAAGGCATCCTCGAACGATATGGACTCATCACTGAACAGATTGTCGACGCCGCCAGGCTCGATAATATAACCAGAGTCACTTCCAAATACAGTTGTTCCATGACCGGCAGTAGCCCCGTACGCAGGGCTAATAAACGACTCCTGGAATTGATCGATGATGGATGGGACGGCAGAGAGTCCAATCATGGAAAGCACCAGCCCCAGAAGGACGAGTACAGAAACGATGCTTCCGAAAACCCCAGACAACAGCAAAAAGGTATTGGATTTAGGTTTCATAACAAAAACACTCTCCTTTCTCAGGTGGCCATGTTGCTAACCACCAATGGTTCATGGTATGCTAATTGCGCTGAAACTATTTTGCGGAGCCATCATGGCCCCGACATAGGTTCCCGCGAGGGAACCGGCCCGAACTACAGCTCCCGGCAAACAAAACAGATCTCCTCCACATTTCTTCGTTAATAAAGACTTCCCTACTCTTCCGAAAATATAAAAACAGCAAAGTGCATATAATATAAGTGAGAGACCCGATATCAACTCAACTACCAGGAAAGGAGTCACAGCTCCCATGCGATATATCAAACCCCTAGTCTGTCTCACTGCCTGCCTATACCTGTTGACCTCCTGCGGTGGCGACCCAGAGCCAATCGAGACAGACCTCTCCCCTGCCCAGATGGCCGCAGCCATCATCAACAGCCAGGACTACGAGCAAGACTTTATTTTCGCTACGCCCGGTCAGGATATTTACGAGCTGCTCATCAGTGCCAGCTACGCCGTCCCTGACGGCTACATCACAGACGGCGCCATCTGTTACCTGGATGGAGTCGAGGCCTCCGAAATCGCTGTTCTATCTGTAGACAACGAGAACCATATGGCCGAGGTGCAGGCATGCCTGTCTGAGTACCTCCTGGGCCGCGCAGCCTCCTTCACCGGCTATGCTCCCAAGCAGGCAGCTATGGCCGAAGCCGGAGTTGTTGAGTCGATCGGCAACTATGCGGTCATGCTCATCTGCGAGGACCCCACAGGAGCCCGCGACGCCTTCCTGGATTGTTTTGACCCGGAGACCCAGCAGAATACTGACTATACATTCGCATCCGTCGAACATCCGAAGCCCTCGAAGAACCCCCAAAATAACAGCAATGCCGCCGACCCAACATTTACTTCCACGCCTGTCCCCGGTGGCAATCCGGAGCCGGCTGTCCAACCAGAACCTGAGAAATCGGTCATCCCATCTGAGCCAACTGCCCCAGTCCCCGGCGACGGCCAGTACAGCATAGACGCCATCCTTTCCAGCTATCAGAGCGGCGATACATCCAGCCTTTCAGAGAAGGACCTGGCAATCTTCGATAAGGCCAGAGCCGTCATCTCACAGACGATCGAGCCGGATATGGCAAAGTGGGAAAAGGCCCTGGCCATCCACGATTGGATGACCCAAAACCTTGAGTATGATTCAGACGGCCTCAGCAATGATCCAAACGCCAAAGTTGACCCGGACAGCTCTATCCCCTACGGTTCTCTGGTCAATGGCAAGGCCATCTGCGAGGGATACAGCACTACCTATGATCTGTTTATGAAACTGCTGGGTATCGACTGCGTAGTAGTCAAGGGCGAGGCCAACAATAAATACCACAACTGGAACAAGGTCAAGCTGGACGATGACAACTGGTACTGTGTGGATGTGACCTGGGATGACCCCATCGACGCCGGTCCCATGAACTACTATTTCTGTGTATCCGACTCGTTCTTCCGGAATGCCGGCCGAACCTGGGAGGAACCGACTCCCCCAACTGTGGACTTCGGCAACTACAGCCGCATCAATATTCTTCAAATGCTGGCCGAGAGATCAGCTTAAACGAAAGAGGTGTTTACTATGTTGTTCAAAAAGAAAGAAGCGGAGACCAATACGATTGAGGTCCCCACTGAGAATGCAAGCCTGCTCAAGCGCTGGGGTAATCCCGGCTACCTGATGATTCACCCTGAGATCACCAAGAGGGCTGTTGCCCTGGAATTTTTCCGCAGTCTGTTGTACCTGAGCTTCGTCTGCGTCGCCGGCCTGTGGATCTGCACGGAGATTCTGACCTTCATCTTCATGGTTACGGCCTACGGCATTCTTCCCCATTAAGGAGGTGCTTTTATAGAAATAAGCGGTCACATCCTGGAGATTGGAGACCGTGTGAAAATGAATATCCCCAAAATCGGCGAGGGGGACATGGATGGAGTAGAGTTTACTCTGTCTGGAGAGAACTACTGGCGGTACATGAACACCCATCCGGACGAAGTCTACACGGTCGAAGGATTCGACAACAGCAGAGCTGAGCCGCAGTATATCCTTTCTGGTCGAATGGGTGGCAACACCTGGTACAGCGACGAGCTGCTCCTGCAGCCGGCGCCTCAGGACCGGTTTGAGGTCATCAAAAACATGACCCCTCGAAGAAATGGCCAAGGACTTGCTGCCGATGATTTTGAGCCTGTGCGAAGAAGGTGTCCCCTCTGCGGAGCTGGTCCAGGGATGGCTCTGCGGAAAGCCTGAAGAGGAGGCGTGATCATGCATAAAATTTTCCAAAACTGCGTCATTTTTGAGGTAAAATGGCAGAACACCTTGCCTCGGCTCTCTTTCAGTGTGAAAAACGAGGAGGGTGAGACTTACCTTATCTGTGCGCAAAACTTCAACACAAAAGAGCAGATGACTCAGGTCATGGAGGGGTCCAGAGAGCGGGCTATCCTGGCCTTTGGGACAAATGATCTCGACATCTACAAGGCCAGGGTTGGCGTATTCATGATCGACTGGAGCCCCTGCCCTGGTGCATCCCTGATGTTCGAGGTCTCTGAACAGGAATTTGAAAAAATCATGCGCGAGGAGTGAGTTTTGTGGTAAAATGGAGCGATATCATCTCCCCCGCTGCCCTGGAGAAGGCAAAGCAGCTCCAGGTCCGGGCGAAAAAAGAGGGGGCAAATGGGCACATCATCTATCCTCCTCAGGATCAGATTTTTCGAGCCCTGACGCTGACACCGCCCGAGGCGGTCAAGGTAGTAATCATCGGGCAGGACCCCTACCATGGGCCCGGGCAGGCCAATGGGTTGGCCTTTTCGGTAGCTCCCGGTGTTGCCATCCCTCCTTCCCTGCGTAATATCTTTAAGGAACTCCAAGATGACCTTGGATGTCCTCCGCCCAAATCCGGAGATCTGACTCCCTGGGCAGAGCGGGGCGTGCTCCTGCTCAATACTTCCCTCACGGTGGAGCAGGGCAAGCCGGCCAGCCATGCAGCCTGGGGCTGGCAGCTGTTTGTTTCAGATATCTGCCGGGCCTGTGTGGCTCTACCCCAGCCGATTGTCTTCCTGCTGTGGGGCGGATATGCCCGGTCCTTCACCGCCGGCCTGCAGATATACTCCCGCTCGGAGAATAAATGTAGCCTGTGCAGCAGTCATCCAAGCCCTCTGGGAGCAACCAAGGCCAGCGGCGGAGCTCCAGCTTTCCTAGGCAGTCGGCCATTTTCCCAGGCTAATCGGTTTCTGAAAGCGATGGGCGCGGCCCCGGTGAACTGGGCATTACCCTGAGAGGTGATTTTTTCGATGAAAGAACGAGTCAATGTGTGCGGCGTCCCAGAATCTGAGTGGATCGATGGCGTCTGCTATCGGTGTGGGTCCAGGTGCCAAATGTCTGAATATGGTATTGTCAGCAAGCGAGCCTACGACTATGCCGACCGGCACTTCCTTTTGGACAGTGGGTACTTTTGGAAGGAGCATATTCGTATCAAGTTGGAGCAGATAGGCCGCAAGAAGAAGGTCCCCAAGTACCTGCGGGATGAGGTCGCCTTCGAGGGTGGGCTCAACTTCAAAACCTTGGATGAGTTCCCCTGCGGCAAGCCCTTCCGGTGCTGCCGGGATAGTAAAGATGGGACCTTCCAGGTTGGCGATACGGTCTGGCGCGATGAACCCAGGCCCGGGCTCCCGGATGGACTGAACATCGCTCAGGCAGCCGGATGCCTGGACGCAGAGTTCTGCGAGGCAGCTCTGGAGGGTGCCTTGTTCGAGGAGTCATTTGCGGATATCCCCCGGCGAAATCGCTAAAACGCAATTTGCATATTATTCCCGCAGACCTCAATTTGGAAATTCAAAGTCTGTGGGAGAACTCTAAGAAAGGAGTGGGGTTGCATCGGTGCAGCCCATGAAGATCGATGAAGTATGTCTATAATAAGATCGAGCGGCCGGCAGTCCCGCTTCCAATCCGGCTGTCTGCGATCGACCCGATCTGCCTGGATATCCTGTACAACCGTGGGATCAAGACGCCTGTTGAAATGGAGGAGTTCCTCTTCCCTTCCCTGACCAAGCAGCTGCGGGCTCATCCGCCTCTGCTGGACATGGATAAGGCACTGTCTATCCTGAAAGCGGTTGTTGCCAACAAGGAAATGGTGACCATCTACCACGACTACGATGTGGACGGCGTTACAGCGGGCGTTACTGCTCTGTCGGCTCTGTCCCAGCTGGGCGTGCCAGTCAACCATTACTGCAACGACCGCATCACCGGCGGGTTTGGCATCAACGCGGCCGGTGTGGATGAAATCGTGGCCAAGTTCCCGGACACCAAGGTACTGCTCACTGTCGACAATGGTATTGCCGGCATTGAGGGCGTGTCCCGGGCCAAGGAGCTGGGACTGAAGGTCATCATTACCGACCACCATGAGCCGGGCGCCAAGCTGCCTGACGCGGACGCTGTCATCGACCACAAGCGGGTGGATGAGTCGGCTAGGCAGGATAAGAATTGCTGCGGCGCCGGCGTTGTGTGGAAGCTGATGCTAGAGCTGTATATTGGCCTTGGCCGCAATGTAGAGCCGGTCATGGACCTGCTGGACATCGTTGCCCTGGGCACGATTGCCGATGTGGTGCCCCTGATCGGGGACAATCGGGCAATCGTGCAGGAGGGTCTGAAGCGCATCAACTCGGGTGCCCGGCCTTTCTTCCAGATGTGCCTGGAGGTCCTGGAAAAGGAGTCCATTGATGCCATGACGGTAGCCTTCCGGATCGCACCTATGATCAACGCCGTGTCCCGCATGGGCGGCGACGCATCCAAGCTCATTGATCTGTTTATGGAAACCAATGCCGATGACTTGAGGGCCGGCATTATTGCTCTGGACGACATCAATGAAGCCAGAAAGGAAGAGACGCGCAGGGAGACTGAACTGGCCAAGGAGCTGGTCGGCAAAGCGCCTGTAGGGGCTATCGTGTTCAACCATGAGTCCCTGCAGGAGGGTATCGTTGGCATCGTGGCTGGGCAACTGAAGGAGGAATTTTCCCTGCCGGCCGTGGTTCTGGCAAAGGACAAGGACGGCAACTGGAAGGGCTCCGCACGCAGCCCTGAGGGGTTCATGCTGAAGGAGGCCCTGGATCAGTGCGCTGAGTACCTGATTTCCTATGGCGGTCATGCGAAGGCAGCTGGCCTGACAGTGCGGGCGGCCGACCTGGATAAGTTCAAGGAGAAGCTCACTAAGCTGGCCCTGGAGGCCGCTGGAGACAAAGGCTTTGAGGTCGCAATTCCTATTGATGCCGTACTGGGCGCCCAGGACTATACAGAGGATATGGTTCGGCACTTGGGTATCCTTGAACCGTTTGGTGAGGGGTTCCGTCAGCCTCTGTTTGGGCTGATTGCCGACAATATCACCGGAGTCCGGTACATGGGCACTGAGGAACAGCATGTCCGCTACCAGGATGAGTCGGGCCTGCAGGTCATCCAATGGAATAAGGGTGACGAGGCCAAGGCCCGCAAGGCACCCCCGAAGAAGTTTGTAGGGTATCCGGGGCTGAATGTTTTCCGGGGAAATACTACTGTGCAATTTATCGCAGAATAACGATAAGAAGCCGACGGGATAATGTCCCGCCGGCTTTTTTAGGGCTAACTATTGCAAGGAGCCTTTGTCTCAGCAAAACACCCCTGCCTTCAATGAATGAAAGTAGGGGCGTCTTAGTCATCTAGTTTGGCATATAATCAAACTCCTCAGAAGGATTACCTCCTGGGGAGCTTGTTGTAAGTATTTTTCTGCATCGGAATTGAGTCACATAAGCAAAGAAGAAGATAAAACGGAAGCACTGTTCTCATTTATCCTGTGCCGGTTCGGGATCGTTAGTATATTCAGCATCACATCCACAGCTAATCAGTTGGCCGCCACATACCGGGCATTGCTCTACATCGCAGTTTGCATGATGATACTGACCCCGCTTTGCTCCACAGTCGTGACAGCGTTCATCCCTCCAGTGTCGGCGTTCGTCACCATACCGGATACGCTTATAATACTTGCCTTTACAATAGATTCCTGGCCAGGTGCAACCATCAGCTTTCAGCATCTGGCCCTTGCATAGTTCACAAACTGCCCCGCCTGCCGCTACTAACGCCTCAATTTCCTCCATGCTCAACGCACCTCCTTGATTTTAGCTATGACTTTTATGCTATACTATACCATAGTCGGTGAAAAAATATCAAGGACTTTGACATTTTATATCTCCTTTTAGGCAGGCCCCGTCCAGATGGACGGGGCCTTTTATCTACGGCATTTGTGTCTTATCGGGGTCGGTCGCCACAGTATTTGTCGCAATCAAAAACTGTTGGGTTGGAGTACTTACCCAGCACTGTGCAGTAACCATGTTTCTTACAGGTCTGCCAAGGCTTGGGGGACTCGTCATCGCCGGGCTCGTCCTCGAAATCGCAGTTCTCTTCATCTAGTGTCATCGACTCATGGGCCGGATCCAAATTACTGGGCATAGGCACCTCATCCAGATGCTCCATAGCGTACTGGAGAGCCTCCTCCAGGGTCAAGTGGTCAGGAACCCGAATGCTGGTATCGCCAATGCTGGTAACAAAAACAGTAAGATGCAAATTTTTCATATTTTCCCCCTCCTGGTTTGTTTTCTAATCTGATAGATGTTATTCTCAGTTTTTCATAGAGGCAGGATAACACCTAGCTCACGCTTCTCAATCTCAGCCTCCGCCTCCCGCTCCCGGGCCGTCAGCGCCATCTTCTCGACGCGGATATTGCGGACAACCTTGCGGGCGGTGACCGGCTTAGGTAATCGCATTAGAGGTCTGGCGTTAGCTACGGCCTCCAACTCAGCCTCCTGCTCCCGCAAAGTCAGGGGCAGGTGCTCGACGGAATTTCTTCTCACGACAAATTCCTCCTTAGTCCTTCTGAAATTTCTGTACCTCATCGTGGGGCAGCCACAGATCGATCCTCCCCGGGCCGATGGTGATACATTCGACCTTGGCGTCGGCATACTGGCAGCTTTGGATCTTGCCAGGGGCGCCGGAGACCAGTTTCTTGCCGCTGCCGTTGTCATAAACGGCGATTATGCAGTGGGCTGCCAAATTGGCGATGGCCGAAACGCAAACGATATTTTTCATGTTATTTCTCCTCTTTTCTTTTCGATGTACTCCCGATACTGCTTTTCCCTCAGGTAACCGCGATCAGACAAGGTCGGGTACAGACCCTGTTTCCGCAGCTCCGTGTACCACTCGCCGGGCGGATACTTCGGCCACAGGCTTTCGAATGTCCTCCAGACGCCGTCCACCTTTACCAGAGGCGTGGCCTCCAGTCTGCGCAGGGGACGCGGGTCGTCGGTGGTGGAGTAGGCGTCGCAGGACAGCTTGGAGAGTTTCATGTCATCAGGAATGGTGATTCGGATCATCCCGTGGGCCGATGTGAACTTGAGGTTGGTTGCCGCCACCAGGCGGAAGTGGGATACGGGCTCGTCCGGAAGGACGCTCCCAGCCAGGATATAGCGGTAGCGTTTTCTTTTCTCCGACATAGTAGATTCTCCTCTCATCCGGCGCGCTGCCGGATCGAATAATTTCTTGGTATGACGGTCACATCTGCATACGGATAGATGTCCCGGATAAGCGGACAGTCATCGTAGGTGATGACAATATCGGCTCCCGGCATCCCCTGATACAGCATCTGGATGATCATGGCAAGCTGCTCGTGGTCATCTTCCTCGTACCAACGACGGTAAAGGTCTTTTCCTTTCACCACATAGGGCGGGTCGATGAAACAGGTAGACTGCTCATCCCAGTAGGCGCTGTTCTCCAGCAGGTCGACGGCGTCCACGCAGCTGACCTCAATTTGACTGGCCAGTGCATGAATGTGCCGGATCCGCCGTTGAAGTATATTCGCGTTCCAGCGAGAGAGCAGCTGCTCTGGGGTGCCAGTCTTGCCACCCATCGCACAGGCCTTGGTAATTCCGGAGTAGCCAAGCCGGTTGCACACCAGCGTGGCCCACGCCAGATCGTCCTGGGACCAGCCCTTGGGGGAATCCAGGATCTGCTGACAGCTTCGGAACTCAGCCCGGTTAGGGTCGGGCCCAGACAGCTGCTTGAGCAGCTTTTCAGGGTGATAAACGACCGAAACCCAAAAGGCATATATGCCCGGGTCCGTGTCGTTGATCACCAGATGCTCGGTAAGTCCTGCGTCCAGCAGCGACAGGCCCACAGAGGCGCCGCCAGCAAAAACCTCCACAAAGGTTTTCAGCGACTCCTTGCGGAACTGGGCCGCCAGATAGTTGATGAGCTTAGACTTGCCACCCGGATACCGCAGTGGCGACAGCCGCTTCTTCAGTGGTGTTTTGGGGACTGGATCAGCCTTGCCGCCATCCTTCTGCTCCAGAATGAGCAGGATACGGCGCAGGTGGTTCCTGGTCTTATCGTAGTAGGTGAACCCATCACAGTCAGGACACCAGAAGCCCTCACCGTTGTGTTCATCCAGCTCAAAATCGTCCAGACTCCCAGTTGCCCCGCACCATTGGCAGGTCAGTGTTTCCTCCAACAGATATACCTCCTTCCAGAAATCTTTCCTATGTATTCCGACCCCAAATTGGAATCTAAAACTATTCTATGCAAGTGGCCTCGTTCGTATTTCGGGCAAAGAAAGACAGGTCTGCCATGCGGCAGGCCTGTCTTTTGACAGCATTAGCTGTTCTGGAAGCACCACATATACGCGAGCGCCTGAGTACGGCCGGCAAACCGGACGCATGGGTCCTTGAGCATCGCCCGCAGCTGTTCTTTGCTGAACCAGACTGGGCTGATCTCCTCGTTAGGATTGTCGCTTGGAGCGATGGTCCCAGTAGCTTCGCAAACGATGAGCGCCGTGGTCATATCGGTTACCGGGGCACAACTGAAGGCAAAGGGCAGGACATCCATGAACTTGGTAAGTTCCAGCCCCGTTTCCTCCTTCAGCTCCCGGGCGGCTGCCTGCTCCGGAGTCTCACCAGTATCGATGAACCCGGAGATGTTATTGACCACATGGCAGTTTACGCCCATCCGGAACTCGATACCCAGGAGCATGTGCTCGCGGGCCGCATCGAAGACCAGCAGGACAATGCCTGTCTGGCCCTGTCCGATGGCGCCGACCGTCAGCTCCCGGTTGTTGCTAACCATTTCATATTGTTTTTCTCCTCCGTCCCTGGTCTCATAGGAGAGTTCGTACTTGGAGAGGTACTTCCCGAGTGAGACCAGCTTGATATTTTTGAGCTTTGCCATTTGTTCTACCCTCCCATCACATAGCCTTAGACTGCATCATGATTTCGGCCAGCGACCACCCTTCGTTCCACCGGCGCTGACACCAGTCCTGCGTCCGCATCATCTGGTTTCTGGCACGGTCATACCGGAGACGCCGGTCGTGCTCAGCCCGAAAGGCCGCCGGCGTGAACGGGAACCTTGACTTTGGTACAAAAGGCGGCAGCCGTAATGCCATCAGGTCGCCCTTGATGACCCCGATGGCGATGTCCCGAGCGCGGTAGTCCGGAAGCCCTGCCAGACGGATGGAGCTTTCGATCTCATCAATGAGCGTGTCCCGCCTGCAGGTTTTGATCTCCGCATATGCCAGATGAGGCGCAATGCTGATGAGGTGGTTGAGCTGTTCGATATACTCCCTACACATGAATAACTCCTCCTTTTAATTGCACAATCTCCTTGGATTGGATTCCTGCCCTATCCTATGCAGATTTCAGGACCCTCATTTTTGCTACTGAAGGTGCCGGATCTTTTCTAGTGAAGAAAACAGACAGGGGGTCTTTTTTTTGCCTTGAGCACTTGTCGGAGCCGGCTCCTTTCGGAGCCTATGCATAGTCCGTGAGGCTGCCGCTCTTAGACAGCCCGTTCCATCATGAGGATCTCAGCCATAGACCAGCCGTCCTCCCACCGCTGCTGGCACATCTGCTGGGCAGCCAGTAGTCGATCCTGGGCCCACTTGTAGCGGGCACGCCGTTCTTCCTCCTTCCGCCGAGCTCCGGGCATCAGCGGGCGATGCGCCGGCTCCTGGTAGGGCGGCAGCTGCATGGCGGAGAAGTCGCCCTTGAGGATCTGCAGTTCCATCTCCCGGGCCAGCGTATCCAGCAATCCAGCCCGGACGAAGCATCCCTCGATGGTATCGAACAGGGTCTCCTTGCGAGATGACAAACTCTCCGATCGGGCCAGGACGGGTGAGTTGTAGATAGCCTTGTTTAGCTCGTTTACATATTGTTTGCCCATCATATAACTCCTTTCCTTTCTTGTGGACGCTCGTGCCTATGTATTATGCAGACTGCACAGGATTCATTCCCAAGGGAGGCGAAGTAACAGTCTTTTTTACCACATAGTTTCTGCCCTACATACCTGTTGGACAGGTTTTCGTAGGCAGAGCCGCAGGAGAGATTCCGCCGGGGTCTCCGCTTGCCCCGCTCTGGCCGACTATCACGCCTCTCTGTTGTTGTAAACGGCGAACTACTCCGCCGTTGCGTACAACAATTTTAGCCAGCAAGCCTCACGGACCATGTGCGAGGTTGCCAGGCTGGTGGGTAAGCGAAAAAAAATCACCGGGAGGTTTCTCCTGTAAAAAAGATCCTTCTAACGACCCGTAATGCAAACAACTAGGTCCCACTCCCCTGCAAGGCTGCTACTCGCCCCCTGTCAGAATGACTTTTATGCATTTGGCATACTATTTGATCAGCACCCCAATTTATGGAGACATATATAAGACTAAAGGAGGAAATGAACTTATGTCTATCTCGGATATTCGTAGCTGCCCTCGCAAGGCCTATTTGCGTACGGCCGTCGACTCTGGTATCATCAAGGCCGGCATTCTGCGCGGTATTGTAAAGGATGTCCTTCTGAGCTCTCCTTTCTCCACTGGAGAGGCAGCGCTCCGGAAGCGTATTCGTGACGCCTTCGACGCCAAGGCCGACCGTCTGCTGCCATTTGAGGCTGAGGCGGAGCGGGAGCGCATGGAGGTCCTGCTCTGGAGATATCTGGAGTTTGAGCGCCGGCAGAAGAACAAGATCCTGGCCGAGAACTTCGTGAACAAGGTCAAGGTCATGGGCGACGATCACAGTGTTTCTGCCCATCGGCTCATTGACCGCGGCACAGCTCTGGAGTGCATCCGGTATCTCTATAAGCAGCCGGAGATGAGCTATCGTTCCCGCAAGACGCCGGTGGAGAAGAACCCTGATCTGCTGGCTCTGCAGCGGACTGGCGAGGCTGAGGCGGCCAAGCTGGGTATTACCGGCAAGCCAGTGTTCGGCAGCTTCTACTACCTGAAGTCGTCCCTGGACACTTCCCGCAGCCTGGAGTCGACCTTCGAGAGCCGGCTGGGCTCCAACATCATCAACCACCACTTCACCATTGGTGAGGAGACGGCGTTAGCGAAGGAGCTGTCCGGTCAGAAGCCGGATGTGGCCCTCTGCACTGACGATGAGCGTGAGTGCTATGACTGCATCTATAAGGACCTCTGCCACACGGAGTTCGTCAAGCGAAGCCTGGAGGAAAAGCCCACCGTGGAGGAAAAACCGCTGGACAGCATCCATATGACGCCCAGCCAACGCCGGTTTGTCGAGTTTGAATCGGGTGAATGCCGGGTCAATGCGGTTGCCGGTTCCGGCAAGACGACCATCGTCACCCTGCGCACCCTGCGCCTCATTGAGGAGGGGTGCAAGCCCGAGCAGATCCTGATGATCACCTTCACCGACAAGGCGTGTGGGGAGATGAAGTCCCGCCTGCACCGCTACGCATGCGGCAGCACCCTGAAGGACCTGAACATTGAGACCGATAAGATCGTCGTCCGGACCTTCAACAGCTTCGGGCAGGAGCTCCTGGATACCCACTATGCAAAGCTGGGGTTCACGGAGGCGCCGCAGCTGGTGGATGAGATCCTGAAGAAGGATATCATTGTGAATTTGCTGGATTCCCACCGCACACTGCCCATCGACTACCGCAACCCCTTCCTGGACCTGCCCAACGCCTGTGGCGCCGTTGTCCAGATTGGGCGCATCATCGATTCACTGAAGGCCAACCATGTGGAAACGGTCGATCAGGTGGAGAAGATGGTGACCATGGACATGAAACCGTGGGCCAAGGAACTGCTGGCTATTTATGAAGCGTATAATGCCAAGTTGGTAGAGCTGAATAAGATTGACTATGAGGATCAGCTGCGGCTCATCCTCAAGCTAAAGGCGTTCGGCGTGTTCGAGGACCTCCCCTACCACCACATTGTGGTGGACGAATTCCAAGACAGTAACGGCAACCAGATCTCCCTCATCCTGGAGATGGCCAAGGCCGCCAAGGAGCTGGAGAGTATCGTGGTAGTCGGTGACGAGCTGCAGGCCATCTATGGTTTCCGCGATGCCACGCCTGAGAATCTGATCAAATTCAGCGACTATTTCCCTGGAATGGTAGACATTCCGCTGGAGGACAACTTCCGCAGTCAGTCGCCCATCATCGAGATGGCCAACCGCATCCTCAGCCGCGAGGCCCGGATCGCAAAGGTCATCAAGGCCCACCGTAAGGAGGAGGGCATCGCCCCTGTCCTCATGGACATCGAGAAGGCGGATGCCGAGCGGGAGTTGTATGTGAAGCAGACCAAAAAGCTGCTTCGGGACGGCGTAAAGCCGCGTGACATCGCAGTTCTCTGCCGTACCAAGTCTGAACTGATCGCAGTCCAGAAGGAAATGGAAGATGCCGGTATTCCCACCATTCTCCGGGTTCCAGAGGTCATCGGGGACGCCCCATATGTGAAGGCCATCATTGGGCTGGCTTCCTTCCTGCTCAACCACGAGGATACGCTGAGTCTAGCCTTGTACCGCAAGAGCTTGGGCGGCGACCCATTCGATGCGGACGCCCTGAAGAAGGACGCTGAGGAGCTGGGTAAGAAATATGATGAACTTGGCAGCGAGGCAGAGCGGATTGCCCTGTTTACGGGGATGATCCAGGATGCCTGCGAGGATTACATTGCCAAGGCATTCGCCGAGGATATCATGACTAAGGGCTTCCACACGGCCGGTGAAATTTTCCGGTACTGTGTGAAGTACAAGGAGTATAAGATCAAGGAGACCAAATCTACCGCCCACGAGGACGCAGACGCCGTCAATCTGATCACTGTCCACTCCGCCAAGGGTCTTGAGTGGCCTGTCGTCCTCCTGTCCCTCAAGAAGTTCAAGCCTGCCAATGAGGAAGAGCACCGACTTCTCTATGTGGCAGTGACCCGGGCAAAGGAGAAGCTGTTGATTACTTATAATAAGAAGCAGCAGACACTGGTCGCCCTGGTATCCTGAATAGACAAAGAAAGCCCCCGTCCATCGGACGGGGGCTTTTGCTATGGGTAGATGCGTTAGTTTGGAAGCCTGTTTTCCAGGTCAGACTTGCCACGGGCCGGGCCATTGTATTCCGGCTCCTTGTGGAACCCGTCCCCATCGATACGCTCCGGGGTAGGAGTCTCAGCCGGAGGATGACCACCACCGCCACCATTGAGCAGCTGCTCTCCGCCCTGTCCAAGCGAAGAGAGAGTCGGAGTCGGTTGTTCAGCCGGAGCTGCGGCAGGCGGAGGAGGCACAGGCATCGTACTCTCCAACCTGACAGGCTGGATCTTGACTGGGTCAGCCGTGGGAATAGTCGCGGGATCCAAAACGGTTCCAACCTGAACTGTAGGCATGGCTGCGTTCATTGCCTGAGCATGGATATCAGCCGGAATCTGGACATTGACAGCGCCATTGGGCGTCACTGTCGCATTCCAAGCGGCGTGCTCAACCACCGGCTGAGCAGCCTGCATACCCTGGAAAGTTTCGAGGCTGCCAGCCCGCACATTGACGACATCACCAACAGCCACAGCCTGAACATCAGGCTGTGCGTTGATCTGACCAGCTAGGTTATGCGCAGCGAGTGTAGCAACAGGGATACTGCCTTGAGAAGCACCATTTCCCGTGGCCGTATAGGCATTGGCGAAGTCAGCAGCTGGGACAGTGACCGACGCCGAGCCATCCTCAGCAACTTGCGGAGCGGTGAAATGCGAGGCCATGCCGGCAGGCACCTGCACCTTCTGGAACGCCTGCACATCGGCGCCACTGATCATGTAAGTCTGTCCATCTGCACTGGGTGTGACACTCAGTCCCTGATTGCCCAAACTTGCCGTACCTGTATGAACGGCGGGAGCCACCATCGTAGGCATCGTCGACTGGGTCGTGGGAGTGCCCATAGAAGTCTCAGGCGAGATGCCAGCTGCCATGGCGCGAGACCCCATGGTGTTGCTGCTGGCAGCAACAGGGCCAAAGGTGCTGGCCATATCAGCTTGGGACATCGTAATAGACATGGTGCCGTCTTTGCCGACTTTGGCTGAGGCAACTTGAGCGGCCATCGATTCGGGCATCGGCGTATTCTGGAACTTGGCAGCTGGGGCAGTCATCGTAACAGCGCCAGTATTGGCATCTGTGCTGGTCTGGAAGCCCATCGACTCCATCTTAGACGCACCCAGGGCTGCAGCAGCTTTGGGCGAGTTCAGCATCGAAGGCATGTCAGGGACCAGAGCAGGAGCCTGGTCGCCCTGTGCAGTCACGGAGTAGCCGCCCCTCGTAGAAATTCCGAGGTTGTCCCGGGCCTTATCGCTGTCATAGGTGATATTGGCGCCAGTCATAACCTGCTCGCCGTTCACCATCTTGGTCGTAGCCTCAAACCCTGTAATACCCATAGCCCGCATGGCAGCACGCTCTTCTTCGGAGCCATTCTCCCATGTATTCCGCATCTCGCGAAGGCGGGTCTGGTCACCCTGACTCATCTTGCTCATGTCGTATTTAACAGCGGACTGTTTCTGTCCAGCACTCCCAATGCTGGGCTTGCCGACGCTGACACCAGCAGCTCTCTGACTGTCTCTATCGAGCGTGTAGGTACTGGCTCCAGTCTTGCTGTTATAAGAGCGCTCAGCAAGGCCCTTAGCGTAAACATTGTCTCCTTCTTTGTAGTCGCCGCGGTTCTCTAAAGACGACTTGTAGGCAGCCGTTTCGGGGCTGAGAGCAGACTCTCCGCCGCCATCGTCAGTACGGGAGTCCTTGAAGATCGCATCTTCTGCATCAGAGCCGGCACCTTTAACCTGGGATTTCCCACTGCCAATAGTCTTACCAGCGAGCTGCTCCAAAGGCTTGGAAAAAGCTCCGCCGGTGAAGTGACGGTCGACTACGCCAATCGCACCAGCGACTGCGCCAAGGCCAAGACCTGCAGCAACTTTGGAGCCGCCTCCCAAGGCTTTCACACCTGAACCCAGGAGCTTGCCCCCGGTGGAGTTAGCGAGCTTGCTGGCTGCACTACGGACGCCCTGTACCGGAGCCAATCCACCCACAAAATCCTTGGCGGATTTGGCGAGGTTCCTAACAGGTTCAGTCTTCTGTGCAGCCCACCTGCCTGCATCCGAGTTTTTGATCTTCTGCGAGAGGCTGGGTTTCGTGGTCACTCCGGTAGCGCCGTCGCCGCCACCTCCGCCATCCTTGCCGTCTCCACCCTCTTTGCTATCAGCCTTACCATCGCTACCCTTACCGCCGGCAAGAGCTCTGATGCCACCGCCGATAGCTCCAGCAGTGAGGCCGGCACCAAGCATCATCAGACCACGGCCAGCACGCTGGCCTTTCTGACCGACCTGGTCAGCCATGCCGCCAGAATTACCGAAAAACATCTGACGCAGCAGGTTCGTTAAAGGGATCATCACATAGGCCATCACAATCGAGTCGATATTACGGCCTGAGTCAGGCACCAACAGAATGAAGCTGAGCATCAACGCCTGTAACGGCTGGATGAACAGGTTCGCGCAGAACTCTCTGAAAAAGTCAAGCGTCTGCCGGCGCTTATTCTCGCTAATAGCCATCATGGCGATGAAGATCGGCATCAGCACGATCATCAGAGCCAAGGACAGAGCGCGGAATACATAGAAAACATTGAAGTAGATCACTGCGCCCAGATATACAGCATAGGAAAGGATAGCGCCAAGGCCGGCGCCAGAGTTGGCTGCCAGTTTCTGAAACCTCTCCTGAGCCGTTTTACCGCCCAGCACATCATGGAAGATGCCGGTCAGCTGTGCGCAGGTATCAATCAAAATGGGGATCACATAGGGGATGACAGCCAGAAGGAATGCTACCAGGAACAGGTATTTGATCTGCTCGATGGCACTGGCCCGGGCAACCGGGTCCATGGTAGACATGGCCTTTTTGCCCACATTGAAGATGATGGCGTAGAGCAGCATGATGACCGCTGCGATTTCAGCCACAAAAAAGAATGTCCAAATCACAGATTGCCAACTGGACGGAAACACGCCGCCTACATAGGAGGAGGATCCGCGAACGCCGCCGTTGAAAATCAATTCATCGAAGTTCCAAAGACCGAGTGCGTTGGCAATCCAGTCTACGATGCCGGCAACAGCTTCGGCAAATGCCTGTTCAATAATGCCGGGGGTGCCGTCGTTAACATTGGACGCCGTCACGCGCAGTTCATCGTCTGCGACATAGTTGGCAAATGCCTCTACAGCAAGAGTACCCCAGTGGATGTAGTAATCATTGGCTCCAACCAGAGTGTCGCCGTTTGCCTTCCCGAGACCAGACCCATCAACGCCATAGCCTTTCAGCATCCGGTACTGGAAAGTCCGAGTCTCTGTTTGGCTGCCAATCGTTCGTTCAATAGAAATGTAATAATCAGTACCAGCGTTGCTGTGGAAGTTCTTATCCACAGGATTTTTTGGTTCCTGGGTAGTTACTACTGAACAACTTATAGTCTGCCCATTTACATTCCTGGTCCACTGTCCTCCGGCCTTGATGCCACTGAAAAAGTTGCCCAGATCGGTCGCATATTGTTTTACCTGCTCATCCAGGGTATCCCCCTCCGGCTCATACATGCCATACTGATCACCATAAACAAATTTGAAAGCCGCATTCAAATCGTAGATCAGGGAGTTCCGAATCAGTTGGGCGCGGTCAATATCGGCCTGTCTGGACTCGTTCTGCCAGCCAGAAAAACTGATAGCACCAGGGAAACTCAGGGGCAGGTTATTGACTGAATTGTCACCCTGCTTCTCGAATACTCCGCCTGTCAGAAAGCTGGTGATATTGCTGTCAGAAGGGGTCTTTGTTTTGATGAGTGTTTCCATCAAGTCTTTTCCAATACGCTTTGCTTCCATCGGGTGTCCGTTGGTACTAACACCATGAGATACGACGGCAGCCACAATTTCCCAGGCAGAGGTATCAACAGCCGTCTGGATATAGGACCGCTGGACAGGCAGAATAGGCGCCCAGGCCGGCGATACGAAGCCGCTGACCAGAACGATGAGCATAATGACCATGGCCATCAGGAACGCCCAGATCCGGCGCGGCAGGCTCGTAATCGTTTGAGACATGAATCTTTTCAACTCCTTTCTTGGGCCACGCCCAGAAGCATATGCCCCGTGGCTGGCCAGAGTCTGATGTTACTTGCGTCCTGCAATCGTCCGCTTTTCAATGAGGTACTTTTCGATGTCCATGGGGAATGCGTACCCAATGGTTGCCTCCGAGTTCATCTTGAGCAGGAAATGGCCGCGGGCCGGCGAGGTCAGGTAGGCCCGCTCGCCGTTAGAGAGCTTGAACTTTTCCTGGACAGCGTCCAGGTCTGTAGAGCTCTGCTTCAGGAAGATGTTAACCACTGCGTTGGAGAGAACAGCCTCGCCCTGGGGACAGCTCACGAATTCCTTGAAGTTCTGGGAAGCCACCAGCAGGCAGCAGTTCCGCTTACGGGACCGGCGGGAGCAGGTCTCAAGGAATTGTGCCGTAAACTGGAAACCAGGCATATTGGGGTTGGTCAGCATCCACGCCTCGTCGCAGACGATACGCTTGCGGAGCTTAGGATTCTTTTTGGCGAATTTTTCCCAGGCCCAAGACAAGGCATTGTACATGCCAATCGGCCGAAGTACATTTTCCTCCAGCTGCTTGATATCAAAGCAGATGACCGGAGCATCCGTGTAGTTGGTCATATCCTCAGAGGTTGGCTGGTCGAACAGGCCGTACACACCGTCCCGCTTGAACATGCGCAGGGCATTTGCAACTGAAACAAGCGTCTCATTGCCAGGCGTCTGGGCAATCTCCTCCAGCTTCCGATGGAAGTCAGAGAAGGTAGGCATGGGCCGCTTATGGCCATGGTGGACAAACTCGCCGCGATCATTCATTACCACATCATTGTCATACAAGGAGGTATAATCCTCTGTGAAGCCAAACTCCTCATAGATGCTGGCCAAGGCAAAGGAGACCAGGGAGCGCTGCTCCTGGGTAAGCTCGCCGGTCATCACGCCGATTAGGTTCAGCAGGTCGGCCACTTTTTCCTTGATATTGACGATACGCTGACCGGTGGCCTGCCCATCTTCATCCAGAACTTCCTCATCCTCCAAATCGAATGGATTGGGTATGGTGGTAGAGCCAGGGGCGATCTTGATGACCTTACCACCCAGGGCCTCCGTGATAGTGCTGTACTCGCCTTCAGGGTCGATGATGACTGTCCGTACACCCTGGAGGGCAGAGCGCATCGTCAGCAGCGACACCAGGAAGGTCTTACCGGAACCAGCCCGGCCCAGCACAGTGGTATTGCCGTTTTCTAGGATACGCCGGTCAAAGAAGTCCACATAGATGGGCGTCTGCGTCTGTAGATTGGCACCAAGCAGAGTGCCGGATGGATGAGAGATCTCAGCATTGTAGAATGGGAAACAGGCCGTAAGACCCTCAGAGGAGAAGTTGCGGAAGTTCTTGGGCAGCCAGGTCTTGCCGAACGGCATACCAGACTTGTAGCCCTGGTCCTGTCGCAGGTGCAGGGGCATCAGCTTGATCTTTTTGCCCCGCAGCGTGTTGTCCAGCATCTGAGTCTCCTTGTCCAGCTGGTCTACCGTTTTGCCATACAGATTACAGATCATCTGGACCTGGAACATGGAGATGTAGTTCTGCTCGATCTTCTCACGCTCGCGGACCAGCTCGGTGATCTGGTTGCCCAGACGGGTCATATTTCGGGTTTGACCTTTCTCAGACTCCACATCCAGCTGGGCCTCATACTGCGTGATCTTATCGGTCAGCTCATCGATGGCCTCACGCTCATCCATAGGGTTGATGTGGATGGTCATATCCAGGTCACCATCATAGTTGTAGAGCTTATCGGCCCAGCCAACCATGATGTGCTTAGGGAAACCAGATAGCAGAAAGCTGCGCATGACACGGTCGCCGATGCCCAGATGGTCGAACTCAGTCCTATCAAAGCTGGGTGGAGCCATCATATCTTTCAGGGTCGGCACGCCCTTCTCCAGCATAGTAGCGCCGACCGTCTTAGGCGTCTGCACCTCACCGATGATCAGCTCAGGCTCCTGAGCAACCCCAGCAGCCTTGTCCTTCTTCTTGGACTTTTTCTCTTTCTTGTTCCTTCCAAAAGCCATTACAGGTCACCTCCATCAGTAAAGTACCCGGCATATTTCATCCGGATCTGCTCCATGCGCCGCTGGGCTTCCTTCTGGAGGAGAAGCATCTCCTGCATGGCGCCCTGGCCATTCTTCTCGCTGTCCACATTGCCGGCGCGGAGCTTGTTGATGGCTTCACCCAGGATTAGGTCCAGCATACCCACGCGAGGCAGGTCGCGGAACTTATCCTCAACGCCATCCACGAACAGAGCAAACGCATCGTTGCTGGCAATAGCCTCAGCATAGCTGAAGCCTTCACGGTTATAGCAGCTGTACACGAGCTCAATGAGCTCGGCAGTGCTCAGGGTGCGGGTGATGATGCCCACAGCGTCCAGGCCGCTGCGGACAGCGTTGCACCGGTTCAGCAGCTCTTTGTTGGCATAGGCAGCTTTTTCGCCGTCCGTCAGACCGTCCAAGCCGATAGCGTCGTCGTAGGGAACAACAATATAGCGCTTCTTCTGCTGGTTGTTGCCGATGCGGACATTCAGGTTTTCCATGTCAGCCATAAAATGGTCGGCGTAATTCTTCATGCCCGGGAACTCCACCAGTGTCTTGGAGATCTCAGTCCGCAAGGACTCTACCCGGTGGGTGTTGTCAATCTCCTTGGTCTGCAGGAAAATCGAAATTGGGAAACTCAAAGAGTTGATGAATTGCTGGAAGGACATCTCGATTTGATCGCGCTCGCCTTCCGTCTTCAGGTCATAGTTCAGGGCCGAGCACTCAATGACGGCCCGGTAGCTGTGGTTGGGCATTACGATCATGTTATTGCGGATGTCGTCAAAGGGCAGGAAATCCTGGGCAATCTCAAGGTCGCTGTTTTCGGATTTGTCCTTCTGCATCGGATCCAATTTCTTGACCATCAGGAAAAGGCCAGCTCCGATGGCTCCGACGATCACCAGCATGATCAGAATGATCAGTACAGGCATAGTTACTTCTTACCTCCTCGTTTAGAAAATGTTCTCGCTCTCCTTGGCCTTCTGCTCCCGCTCATAGTCGCTGGCTCGGTCCATACGGTAGGTCAGGGTGTTGACCAGGTGCTTGCTCTTCTTCTGGAACTTGAACCTCCAGATCAGATACTGGACCAAGGTAAGCCCGCCCTTGTTGTAAAAGGCAAAGGGCAGACCAATTGCAGCTGCAGGGATAAGCCCAATCATGAGAGCCAGGACAGGCGGCATGATTTTAGCCATGCCGACAAATACACCTGCTCCTACGATAAGGCCGGCGGCGATCCAACCAGCTTGACCAAAAGTCAAAAGGCCTCCTACCGCCTTTTCTTTTTCGGCCATGTCGTTGGCGATACGATATACTCTCGCCATGTGTGAGTGACACCTCCTTCAGGTTTCGTCCCATATGACCGGGGGCTGTTTAAGGGATGATTAAGACCCGGTTATAGGGCTGTGGTCTTACACTTCTAAATACTATGCAAACGCACCGGAAGCTATTGCCAGGGATTAGGATGCTGGTTTGCGCTGTCTTTTGTTGGGCACCTGTAGTGGTTTAACATCTTTTTTAACGAAGAAAAGCGGCAGGAGATTTGTCTTTTGCTTTGAGGCATGGCTACGAGCCGGTTCCCTATCAGGAACCTATGCCGGGCCCGCGAGTGTGCCTCTCCCCTTCCGGGCATCTTTTTTTGGCGTGGCGTTGCGAACAACAGACAAGTGTGCTCATTGTTGCAGCCTTTCGAAGAAAGGTTGTGTGGTCTAAAACAATTAGCCCTGCGAAACGGTTTCGCGCGAACTGCTCCGGCAGAATGAAGTTCCTCCTGCTTTGCATCATGGAGGCTGTTTCGTTTTGTGCGCAAATTTCGCTGTCTCACGGACCCGACATAGGCTCCCGAACGGGAGCTGGCCCCAGCAATCGCTTCCGGCAAAGGGAAAAATCCATAGCCGCTTTTCTTCGTTAAAAAAGACAAAAAATCCGGGGCCCAGGCTGCAAAAGCCTGGACCCCAGATTTCGTCTTTGGCAACAATCAGACAATCTCCAAACCCATAACCGGGAGTCCCTTTTTTCCGCAGAGCTCGGAGAAGCCCAGTATTTCAAAAAGGGCAGGCTCCTCAGCATTGGCTGGCAGGAAGAATACCCAATGAGGGTCTTTAGTTCCTTCCCAGCCTTTTTCCTTTGTAGCCTTTGCAATGCTGGCTTTCAGAAGCTGCTCCATCCGCCCCTTGACGGAGTGCTCTGGCTGGATGAAGAAATCGTCGATCAGGAGCCCATCATCTGGACGGACCCGCCAGGCTTCTTCCTTAGACAGTCCCAGGGATCCATGCGCGGGGCATATCATGCAATAGCCTACCAGCTCGTTTTTTGCGAACAGCCCATAGGGAAATCCCTCCATCGAAAGGATTCCACCAAGGTACTCATTCTGTATCCTGGCACTAAGGTCATGGATGATGTACTCGTCTGCAGCGGTGAGCAGCCGGACCGAATAATCCAAATCAGTTGCTCCCTGCAACGAAGAAACGGCATCGCACGAGACAATAACCTTTTCTCCAGAAACTCGGCACATACAGGAGGGATCTATCAGAACAGACGAGATGCCTCCAATGAGCAAATCGTAGTCGCCGACATCTTCCAAAACCCCGGAAATGGTACCATATTGGCCGGCATCCAGGGCAACCTCTTTGCCAACCAGCGCCTCGGGCTTCTGCGCCAGCGGTTCCAATACCGGGTACCAGGCATAGCCCATGGCAAGGTTTGCAGGTGCAGCGGACATGAGAATCCGGTTGAAGTTCCCCTCCTGGGCCAAAAAACACTGTCTGGAGAAAACACTCCAGCCGTTGGCAACTCTCTCGAATTCCTCCATCTCATCCGACATGCGCAGCTCGCCGTTAGGCCCGTCCTTTTGCAGAGCCTGGATCAACCGGCAGGTATAGGCTTTGCCGTCGATGGTGATCTGCCGGCCATGAACGAGCTCAAGCTCCTTCATGGTTCCATAATGGGTAGCGTACAAAACTGGCTCGAAGGCGATCAGAAGGTTGCCCACCTCAAACCAATATATCTCCTGCCCAGGCACTGTATCGCCGATTGTAATAGGCGCATCGGCCTTATAGCGGCTGAGGTTCTTTCCTACCTCCACGGGTTTGCCGCGGACATAGGGCGTGCCCAGGGCCCTGGTGTACCTGATCTTTGCCTGGAGCGGCTTTTCGGTCATAATTATTCCTCCTTTGCAGTTTTCTCAAGCGGCAGCACAAAATCGATTCTGGACAGGTCGGCAATGACCGAGCCATCCGGCAGATTCAGCGCAAACTCCTTAAAATTGCCTCCAAACGACTTAATTTTGGCGTTGCGGAGCGTCAGGTCGTAGGCGCTGACCGATTCCAGCTTTCCATGAATGGTCGAGCCCTGGCTCTTCACCACCACATCAACGCCGATCAGAGTATCGATGTCGGGCGGAATTGGGCTTATGGGTTCCAGTACCGGCCGCCAGCCAAAGGACACCAGGGACGAATTATTGGAATACTGAGCCCTGCCTCTTGCCGCGCTGCCTCCACGCAGGTCCTTCATGTCAGGCTTGAGTGGATCGACTGCATTTATGCACCAGCTGTAGCCGCAGGAGATGTCCCACAGCAGGTGTTCATCCGGACAGGCATCCAGAAAATGGCCCCACTCGTCGTCTGGGGTATGATTGGGACCATTCTTCATAGTACGGACCCAATACCGCTTGCCATCGATCTCAACCCTTTTGCCGAGAATCAGCTTATTGCGGTTCAGGTCATCCCAGGAAACACCTGTTAGGATATTCCTGGTTGCGATCAACAGTCCATCGTGCTCCAGCCATTCAATCTCATTGCCGGGAGTACTGGCCCCCAGCGTTATGGTCGGATGGTCCTTATAGCGGTAGTACATCCGGCCCGGCAGGACTGGCTTGCTGCGGATGATCAGACTGCCGAATTTCTTGATCTCCATTATATTTTTCTCCTTCGTTTCGTATCTCCAAGATTGCGAATCTGGTCTGTTATATGCAGGCTAAGCCAGTTCCATTCTGGACAAAAAGAACCGGGCCTGCGCGACTGCGCAGACCCGATTTTTCAAGGCTTAATTTCCGGCCTGTTCTGGAGAAGCTGGATGCATTGCACCTGCCCCCGGTCGACGACCACATGGCGGTCACCGATATCACAGGCGAAACCATCGAAGCCACTATCTTCGAACCGGGTATCTTCAGGAACAACCAGCTCCAATTCATAGTCGCCGACGGTCTTCAGGTTGCCGATGACAATTCCATCAGGGCCATACAGGATGACCTTCTTCCCAAGGGCCGTATGCGCCCGTTTCGGGTTGAGTCCCTGCGGGATTAGAACCGGTCGATAGCCTATGCCTTTGCTGCGGTCCCTCAAAGACAAGCCCATCGGCATGTCAGTCCCACAGGAATTACCGCCCCTGAAAAGAGCCATTCGCTCATCGCTCACGGCCGTCAGAGTCCAGCTTAGCGAAAGCTGCTCTTCAGTAATCATCTTACTTCCGTAGGTATTCCAGAACTCGGTGAACTCATCGCTTATAAATTCGCCGAACCGCTCGCCACGAAGTAACCGGGCTTGGAACAGCATTCCGTCTATGGTCACATCGGCGCCCCAGCAGAGGTTTGCCTCATCCAGGCGGCTGAAGCTGACATCCTTGAGAATATTGCGGTCAGCTACCAGTTTTCCATCGTGCCAGAGCCAGCAGATCAGCTCTGCGAATTTGTGTGTTGAGTCTGCCAATCGGATAGGGCCGTTGCCAGCCATGTCTCCGGGCTGCCGGGTCTGCCTATTCACCTGAACAGTACCCAAAAATAATTCTCTCATAGTAACACCCCCTTGGATCAACTCTCAGAATCCTGGGTCTGCGAGATATAGTCCACAAGGTCCCGGTTCACAACGATAGTCCCATCCTTGATTCTTTTAGCAAAATCATCGCTATCCGGGCCCTTCCTGTCAAACTGAGCCCGGCGGAGGACCAGGTCATAGTCGGAAATGCCGGTAAGCATTCCAACCACCACAGAGCCGTTGTGCGCCACGGTGACCATTGAACCGAACATTGCCTGGATATCGTTGGGTCCAGCCGAAATTGGCTCCAGTACCGGGCGCCAGCCAAACGGCTTTGACCGGGTTTTCGCGGAACAGGTCATTGGACTGTGCGCATTGTTGCCGCTGCAGAGATACCGCAGCCGGTTGTCGAGAGTGGATTCCTCAATACACCAGGACCATCCATCCTGGAAGTACCAGAGATCCTGAATGTGCCCAACACACATGGCCGCAGCCTCATCCCATTCCTTAACGGATGGGGTTCGCACCTTGTACCGTTTGCTGTCAATGACAGCCTCCTGGCCGGAGATCAGCCCCCGCTGGTCCAGGTCTTCCCAGGAGATCGAATGTATCAGGACGCGAGTTGCGATGAGCAGATGTCCGACTGTCAGCCATTCGATTTCTTTTCCAGGCTTGGTGCCGCCAAGCTCAAGTACCGGGGTTTCCCGATAGCGGTCAAATTGCCGTCCTGCCGGGACGACCGGCCGCTTATTGATATACAGTGAGCCAAATTGTTTCTTCTCCATTGTTTTGCAATACCTCCTATTTTACTCTTTAGAGTTCGTGGATGAAGTCCAGCTGGGCACGGTCGAAGACAAAGCTGAGATCATCGGTCTGCACAGCATGTCCCAACTCCAGAACCGGCATCGGATTGATGAAATCGACGAGCAGGTCGTAGTCACTAAAATCGGCTAATTCGCCCTTGTAGACCATGCCGTCGCAGCCGAATGAAATCATCTTGCCAATGTTGGCCCGGCAAAGCTCCATACTAGGGCGATCCAGGACTGGCCGCCAGCCAATCTGCTGTGATCTGGTAGATGGCAATATCCAACCTTCGCCGTGTGCGCAGCTGTATCCAAACACGCCGCAGTGGTCGTCAGTACTCGGGTCTTTCCCTCTATCCTGCGACCATGACCAGCACCGTTTCCAATGCCACAGGTCATCATCGGAGGATGTCATGGACAGGATGTCGTGCCATTCCCAATCACCATTCGCCCCTGGGTAGTTTTTCACCAGCCGGCAGATATAGGGCTTGCCGTCGATGACGATCTCCTTTCCATAGACCAGCCCCTCTTTGTTGAGCCTGTCCCAGGAGATATTGAACTTAATCGGCCGGCTTGCCACCAAAAGACCATTCACAGAGATCCACTCCAGCTCATGACCAGAGATCGTGTTACCCAGGCCACAGTTAGGTTGGACTCGTGGATGGACGCTGCCAAATCGCTCGATGGTATAGCTCCCCATATATTTTAATACCTCCTTTGGTTTGCCTCCCAAAATTGTGCGTCTGGTATATCCTATGCAGGCAGAGTAGGAGCTATTCAGGGCAAAAAAAAGGACGGCAGGCGTCCCGCCGGGCATCGGCCTTTGCTTTTGCCCTGGAGTACGCCTTGCCGTTTGGGACAACACGGGAAACAGGGTTGACCCCGTTCCAGCTGCCTCGTTGTGCAGCGTAGAAGGCCTTCTGGGCCTTCTTGGATTGCTTGCAGAGATTCACTACCTTCCTCATGGTTCGATTCCTCCTTTAGCGTTGTTTGATTTCATGATATGCATGCATTCTTAAAGCTATTCCCAGCAAACACGACTCATTCTGTGGATGTGCAGCCGAGGAGAGCCAGAGTCTTTTTTTGGGCGGAGAAATGTGGCCTGGTTTTCTTTCAATGGTCCGTGAGGACTCCGCCAGTGCCACTGCACGGCCCCTACCTGCCACAGGCATTTGTACAGCAAAATGTTGGCAGCAACGATTAGTTCGTACATCAGCACTACACTACAACCTCGCGGGCCATGGACAAGGTTGTGCCGCAATCTGGCAAAAGAGAAATTCTCCGCCATATTTCTCCGCTGAAAAAGAATCCCGCTCCCATGCCGAACTTCCATCTGGCAGAATTGGAACCAGCATCTGCGCATAGGATGGAAATAATCCAACAAAACAAAAGGAGATGCTTCCCAATATGGTATTAGACCTTCCCCATGGCATTCTTTCCTTGGATGATTTTCCGTTTTCTCCGCAGACGACCATGGATGAGCTCCTCACCTCCGGTTTGCCGGTACGGGCCTCATCCTGCGACTATTTTTGTGCAACCAGTCCCGTCTCTGTGGATGGCACCGATTTCCTCCCTGAATTCAGTTTCCTTGCCGGCCATTTGCTGCGGCTCATCCTCCGGCCATGCATCGAATATCCTGCATCCATGGCGGATCGATGCGAGCGGCAGCAGCTTCGCTTTGTCGCATGTGCTCGTTGGCTGTTTGTCCGCCTGGGCCGGCCGACAGAACAACCGAATGGCGAAAATCGCTACATCTTCCCTTGGGGTTATATCAGCGCTGTGGCGGATATCTCTCCACGAAGCGAGTACAACGCTGGCTACATTGTTTTGAGCTACAACCAAACCGCCTGAGCGCAAAGAAAGAGCCCCCATCTGGGGGCTCTTTTGCTTTCAGCAAAAGCTCATACTCAGCTCCATGTTCCGTGCGGAACACGATGGTCTTGCAATCTGCGGAAATGCTGCAGATTGCCACAATCTTGGAGGTGCGGAGCACCTGTCCGGGCTCGTCTTCCTCGACGATGACGGCGTATTGGCCGACCGCCAGTTCGAACACGAGAGACCCCTCAGTTTTTGTCTATGCTCCAGCCTTCAGCCTTCCAGTCCCGCGAGATAACTCCTTCAGGAGAGATGATGGCAAGCTCCAAATTCTCGATATCGCCACCATCGACGACCTCTACGAAGTAGGAATTTCCTTCATCCTCCAGCTCCCACTCGCCCAGATAGGACTCGTCGGGTTCCGTGTAGGCCACTTGGCTGAAACCGCCACCATTCGCTTTCGCAAACAGCACAGCTTCGGTCCAAGAGGACTCGGCCTGACAGCCGCAGCACTTGATATCCATGAATTTGCCATCGGGGAACAAAACCGTGTGGATGATGGTGTTGTCCTCTCCCTGGAACTCATCTTCCTGCTCGGCGTTCAGGTAGCCGTTGATGACGGCCAGGCGCCGGCTGGGAATGAGCAGCTTCGCAGCATATCTCATTTTGCCTCGGCCTCCTCCTGCTCGTCCTGCTTCAGGCTGATCCAGGACTCAATCTCGCGCAGTACAAACTGAGTGAGCTCGGGCCCCATCGACCCACCAGGGCTAACTGTGCCGTAAAACTCGGCATATTCGCCACTCTCGGGCTCGCGGATGGAGACGATCGCCACATGCTTGTGGTTCTTCTCTCCCAGCTTAATGTTCATATCCAAACTGAATTCCATATCTATTCTCCTTTCTTAACCCTGTGCATCCTGCAAAGGTTCGACCATGTCCAGCGGCGCCGCCACGATCATCTCGGGAGTGAGCCCGTGATCATAGCAGATCGCCTCGGCAGCCTGAAGAATGGTGGTGATCCCCCACTCCTCCGGCTCGTCCATACGGCCACCGTCAACCGCTGCATAGGACTCCTTGTCGTAGAAGGTGTAATCATACCCACCTTCATCGCATTCCTGTACATGCAGGTAGTGCCGGTCATCGACCAAGAATAATTTCTCCTCCACAGTAGTATCTCCTTTCAGTCAGTACCACAAGGAACCTCGGTTATTTATAGCCGAGAAGGTGACTTAATTACTCGCTCGGTGAAACGACATACGCATTGAGCGTCTGCCGGCCAAATGCAAGAGCGTCCTCATGGTTGTTGAAGTAAACATCCACGCGGTTGCCCTTGATGGCGCCACCGACATCCTGAACGATACGCTCGCCCAGGCCTTCGATGTAGAGCACAGTCCCGAAGGGGTACTTACTCTTGTCTGCAGCCACGGTCACGCCCTCTACAGCTTCAGCTCCGCTGGCCGTATAGACGATGCCATTAGGACGCTTGCTGGCCCACTCGCCACAGCATTTGGCGCAGGAGCAGTAGGCAGTGACTTCAATAGTCTCCCACTCAGGCTCCGGAGTCTGCTCAGCAGTCTCAAGCGGAAGCACTTCAGCCTCAGCCTCAGTGATGATTCGCAGCGTCTTTTGCGAGAAATGAATCTCACTGATTGGCTCGACAATAGCGAGTTTCTCAGTAGTGGTCTCATCCTTCGCAGCGGGGCGAACCTCGGTTGCGGTTCCGCTGGCGGCAAGAGCAATCGTGCTGACAGCCGCCACGGCAGCAACCAAACAGGCCACCATGCGCAGATGGACGACTTCCCGGCGATGGGACTTGCGGGACCTCGGTGCAGTTGCTTCTTGAATCTCCTTACTCTTTAGACTCACAGTAATAATTTTTGTCTCCATGTATGGATTCTCCTTCGTGTATATTTTTATCTCCTAAAGTGGATAACTGATTTGATAGTATGCAAATAGACCTGGATTGATTTTGCATGGATGGAGACCAGTCTTTTTTAATGACGAAATATCACGAGGAGTTCTTCCTTTCCTGCTGTGTCCTCGCGCCACATCCGGCTCCCTTCCGGGAGCCTTTCTTTGGTCCGTGAAATAGCAAAAAAAACTGCAAAAACAGCACCCCGCCCTTTCAAAATTGAAAAGGCGGGATTGGGTCATCTGATTTTCTCACCGAACTAAAGTCCGGGAGCTATCTGATGGTCTTTAGGTATGCGACTTCAGAAGATCTATGATATCTTCCACACAGTTGGCGATAACACAGTCGGATGTTATGTATTTGCCATCCTTGCTCGGCTTATTCAGCTCACAGACGGCCCACGCCAACCAGGCTGCCTCAGACGACTCCTCCTCAACCAATCGCAGACTCAGTGCCGAAGGAAAATCATCTCCAACGCCCTCATCAGGCGGCAGAAAGACGCCTCCAATCACCTCGTAGTAAATCTCCTGGTAGGGAACATCACCACTCAGCAGCCAATACTCGTGATTCAGTTTAGCGTCGATGACGCCGTACTGCCCCACTAGCTCGTCCGGCCCAACCAACAGATCTGGCGGGATGTCGTCGGTATCGAACTCATATACATACAGCGGTACCCGCAGCCCGTACTCCTTGGCCAGGTACAATGCCTGAGCTTGGCACGGCTTGGCGTTTACACACCGCTCAATGCGATCGGACAAGCAGATACGGGGTGTCTCGGCATCCTCCATCGGTAGCCGGCTCTTCGGCACCCGGGGGTTAAAAAACCAGATCGGGTCATAGCTAACATGGTACAGTTTCATACCGCCATCCCAGCTTTCTCCAGCAGCTTCTGCATCTCCTCCGCGGTCAGCCGCATGTAAGCCGCGGCAATGATGCTTCCGGCCCGGAAACAGACGAGCCAGTCGCTGTTCCCCTGTTCGATGTACGAGATGTTCATGTCCGGCAAATACCATTCGCCCAGTTCATCCGCCAGCTCCCGGCTCCGAATGTTCGTCCGGCAAGCCAGGACACAAGGATTCTTGTCCCTAAAGTGGACGACCCCATAGCGCCCAGGAGCACCCTGCTCGAAGGGTAAGACCTCCAGCAAGCTGGCGGTTCCGTAGGGAGCTGCCGGACCTGCAGCCCCGAATAAGTATTTTCCCATGGTTATTTTCCTCCTATTAAAATATATTTCTCCAGCATTGGGTTCTGAGTTGTTTTATGCAGGTTTGCCGCAGACAATTCCAGAGAACAGGTTTGCTGTTGCCGAAAACGGCGGAGCAGTAAATTGTTTTTAGCAACGATTTGCCGCCCCGCGTCAACGGACGGGCAGGTCTCATGGACCCAAAATAGGCTCCGAAACGGAGCCGGCCCGCAGCCGCAGCCTCCGGCAAACAGAACGAACCCGGCCGCTTTTCTTCGTTAAAAAAGACATCAAACACCCAAGCCTACAAAAGGACGCCCCACCCTTCCCTGTCCGGGAAAAGGCGGGGCGTCGTTCAATTATCCAGGAACTCCGGATAGTCGCCGCTCTCCTTCAGCATACAGACATTGGCATGGCGCCAGCCTTCGCATACACTGGAGAACATACAGTCATTACGGCAGAAATTATCCTTCCGGTCGTCGTTTGTGAGGGCCTTCTTGTTGCCATAGAAGGGGTCTGTGAGGTCCTCATAGCAGGTGCCGGCTTCCTCCAACAGGGCCCTTACCTCATCGCCGGTGAGGGTTGCAAAATCCTTAATCGCACGAAACTCCGAATCCGTGGATGTGTCGGACGGATCCTTTACCAGTGCAAGCCGCCAGAGGCCATTGGGGTCTTCCGCCAGGATGAACATAAATCTCGTTTCCCCGAAGATGGCTTTAATGGCTCTGAGCATGGCCTGGGCCAGGATATGCAGAGCAAAATTGCACCCAAATCCGTCCGAAGTGCGGACTCGGTCGAGGAATTCCTTTCGGATGACAACTGCCTGATAGCCACCATCTGCATCCTCGTCGTCCCATCTCCGAAGCAGGATATCGTCAGCAGTTCGGAACTCGATCTTTTTCTCCTTGCAGACATTGTGCCGGATAGACCGCTCGAACAGTCGGTCATAGCGTCCCCATGCCTTCAGCTGACAGAACTTGGTCAGTTCATATCCCTTACATTCGCCAAAAAATGGGCAGTCTGCCTCGCAGAAGATCTCCCGCACCTCTTTCATGTGCTCCGACCCAAGCAGTTCTTCAATTTCTGCCCAGCGCCGGCGGAAGGGCTTAGGCGGCCCCTTGTGACTCTTGCGTTTCTTCTTGCTTTTCGCCATTTCTGGTTCCTCCTTGATTTTTATGGGCCAGGCCTGGGGCGAAGATGCTCCAGGCCTTGGCAGACAAGGACATTAGTTGTTGCTACCGTCCATCTCATCCAGCATGTCCAGGAACTGCTGGGCGGGACAGAACTCGCATTGGTCAGGCTCGCAGGTCCCAGCAGCCACCTGCGCTCTACAGACAGCCTTGGTGGCGGCGATGGCATTGTCATACAGAGTTTTCTCCAACATGTTTGTATCCTCCTAATTTTTAATTTTGCATCCCCAATTGGCTTGCATACCGCTATTTTATGCAATTTGTCTGAAACTCATTTTTGCACAAAAAGAAGGACGCCCACCATGTGGCAAGCGCCCTGTTTTGGTTGTCAGGGAGTCGGTGTTGGAGTCTCCTCCGGGGTCGGGAACACAGGCTTGCTGAATTGGTCCTTGACGGCTTGCTGGGCATCCTGGAAGTACTTATCCAACTGGTCGATGTCTACAATTGGATCCTTGGCATTCTGGTCTCGATACTGACCATATCCATCGTTGATACCCTGCTCGATCTCAGGAGCAAAGATGCTGGCAAACTTGGATACAAAGTCAGTTCCATCGCCCCACATGATCGTGCAGAGGATCGGGACCAGTATAAAGAGACCGGCCAAAACCAGAGCAATGCGAGTTAGGCGAAGGAGGATTGATACGGCCAGACAAATTGCGACTACAACGATGAATATGATGAGGAGGGTCCTGGCATCCATATCTTAACCCTCCTCTCCAATTAGTGCATGAGCCAGCTCTGAACAGCGTTCATGATCTGCGGGCCCATCGTAGCGGCGGTGAAGCAAACGCAGGCAATAATGAGACCAATCAGGCCACCCACCATGGTCCGCTTGTTGCCGACGGCACCGATGATGATCAGGAGCAGGCTGATGAAGAAGCCAATCACAGAGACGATGCGAACGCCCCGGGTGATGATCGAAATGAGTTCGCCGCCCTTGCGGTCCACCCAGTTATTCACATCATCGGTTGTAACATTCGGGTCTTTGACGCCAAAGGCATCCTCAAAGGAGCTGCCAGAGTTACTGCTGGGTGTCTGGTCAGAACCAGGCTGAATGTTCTCAGTCTGGGTGTTCCCGCCAAAAACGGCTGTGCCATAGCCGGTATTTCCGGCCGCAAATGCGGGCACGGCGAGGGAGCAAATGCAAAGGATGGCTGCCAACAGGAGCGATGAGAAACGCTGCTTGACTTTCATGGTTGTTGCTCGGGGGCTTCCTACTGCCCCCTCTCCTTTCTTATTTGATATACTGATAGTATGCACAACGCTCAAATTCTATTCTCCTGTGGTGGGGTCGATTTTTGATGGCTGCATTGTCTTCTGCTAGGCCCAGAGGAGAGTCTTTTCTAACGAAGAAATACAAGTAGCCCTTTTGCTCACTGCCCATTGGCTGTTCTTCATCGCACATGGTCCGTGAGGGCACCCATCTCCTATCCTACAGCGCCGCTTAATTTTCTCCTCAATAGAATTAGAAAAAGAACCCCCTCCAGGAGAGTTCCCGGAGGGGGTTCCATGTTTACCCTACCTTGGTATCAATAACCAGTCTTAGGCAGAGTGTTGGGCAGCGGATAATAGGGATACTGAACGGAACCGCCAGTTACCACAGTGGTAGACTGAGCAGTTGCGCTGGTCCAGCCGCCGGCGATGCCATTCATGCCAGTGTTGGCAGACCAGCTGTTGCCAGAGCTCACAGAGCTGGAAGCCTCACCCTGGCAGCCACTCTCAGCCCGGTTGATGAGCTGATAGCCGTTCACCACATTGGGCAGGACGGAAACATAGAGCACAGGAGCCATAGACTCCTTCATGCCGGCGACGGCACGGTCGAAGACCATGCGGATGTCGGTCACATACTCGCCAGAGGCCAGGCCCAGGGCGATGGAGCTCATGTCATAGCTGTAGGAGGACTTACTGTTCAGGTTGGCAGCCAACACCCGGTAGTCGGACATATTGGTCCGATACTCCACCCGGAAGGTGGTAGCGGTACCAGACCAGGTACCTGTATAGAAGGTGCCGGCGCGGGCGCCGTCAGTGGGTACCTTGATGTTCAGGAAGAAGTTCTGCACCGTGACGCTGGAAGCGTTGCTCACATTGGTGTAGTAGAACTTGGCCTGATTGTTGGGAGCCACAGTGCGGGGGCCGTGTGCGGTCACAGTGGTCTTGAAGTTGCCAGACTTGTTGTAGACGGTGATCTTCACATCATCGTTCTTATTCGTCACATTGACGGTCACGCGCTGGCTGTTGACCATGTAGCCTGCGGGGGCCTGGATCTGCTGCACATAGTAGGTACCGATGCCCAGAGCGCCGGAGTGAGCCTCGCCGTAGCTGTCGCCATAGAGGGTGGCAACCACGCGACCAGACATATCGGTGATCTGGTACACGGCGCCCTGCAGGCGGGAACCCTTGCGGATGCCCATCAGGACATTGTCGGAATCAGACAGAGTGGTGATGGTCACCTGACCCTGCTGGCCGCCAATCTTCCACTTTACATCGGTGGTCTCCTTGAGGGAGATCTCGATGGTCTTGGGCACTGTATCCTTCACATAACCGGCAGGGACCTCCAGCATGGTGGCCTTATACCGGCCAGACTTCAGGACCTGATCCAGATAGATGTATCCCTCGTCATTGGTGGTGTAGGTGCCAATGTAGTTGCTGTACTGGTCAGAGATCTCGATCTTGACATTGTAGATGCCCTTGCCAGATGCAGCATCGATGACCTGGATCCGAACATGGGACTCCTTTTCGATGTCCAGCTCGATGACCGTCTCCACATTGGCCTTCACGGTGAAGCGGTGTGGCTGAGGATCCATCACATAGCCCTCAGGACCATAGGTGATGTAGTACATATACTCACCAGGCTTCAGGTCAACGAAGATGTAGCCCTGACGGTCGGTGGTATAGTTGCCGATCAGAGTACCATCGATTGTGGAAATACGAAGAGTCACATCATCCACGCCCAGGCCAGTCTGAGACTCAATGACCCGAATGGTGGCGCCAGACTCCTGGTCGAGCACGAAAGTCTCCAGGACCTCCTGATTGACAGGCACAGTCACCTCACGGGCAGTGCGGTCGATTAGGTAGCCATCAGGAACATCCACGATGCTCACCGTGTACTTGTCGGGAGCAGCGGCGGCAATCTGGACCAGACCGTTGGAGCCAGTCACATACTCGCCTACATACTTGCCGCCAGTGGTCCGAACCTGGAAGGTGACCCCAGCAACAGGATTGCCAGCCTTGGCATCGATGGCCCGCAGGGTCAGATTGGCATTGACCACATGGTAGAAGGTAAGGGTGCTGTTCTCATAGTTGGTGATAGTCACATTCTGAGAGACAGTGTCCATCTGATAGCCGTCAGGAGCATTGGTCTCGCGGACCAGGTACTTACCAGGCTTCAGGTTTGTGATGGTCACGATGCCCGTCTTATCGGTGGTGACCGTCTGCAGCAGCTTGCCATTAGCCTCGGAGATCTCGAAGGTAGCGCCGGCCAGAGGAGCCTGGGTGTTGCGATCCAGGGCCCGGATGACCAAACCAGAGATGGCCTTGTTGGTAAACCGCAGGTTAGTGGTAGCATTCTGGTTGATTTCAGCCCACTGGTAGCTGGCGTCCAGCAGGTAGCCATCGGGGGCAGTCTCCTGAGCCACCATGTACCTACCGGCAGCCAAACCGCCGATAATCACGGTGCCATCAGAGCCCGTCACCACAGTAGTGGTGTAGGAACCATCGATGGACTCGACACGGAAGCGGGCACCAGACAGAGGAGCGCCTGTGGCATCATCCACCAGTTCAATGACCAGACTGGTATGGGCCTTCTGCTCGAACACGACCGTTACAGGCTTGCTGCCTAGAGTGATCGTCTTCATGGTCTCAACGGCGGTGTAGCCGTCAGGAGCAGACATCTGGCGGATGATGTAACGGCCGGCAGGCAGCTCTCCGGTAGCGATCTGACCGGATGCGTCGGTCACACCATGGAACACTTGGATGTTGTCCTCGTTGTAGATCTCGAAGGTGGTATTGGGCAGACCCTTATGGGTGGTCTGGTCAACAGACTCGATGACGATGCCCTCCAGCTTGTAGTTGGCAAACCGGGCGTTGAGCACGCGACCAGAGATAACCTCGATTGTCTGAGTCTCAGTGCAGATGGAATAGCCGGCAGGAGCGATGATCTGCTTGACCACATAGAATCCGGGGGCCAGAGGGCCAACCTCGACCACACCATGGTCATTGGCGGAATACTCGCCCACCAGGTCGCCGTCCATCTTGGTGACATTGTACTGGGCGCCAGGGATCGGCTGCCGGGTCTCGGCGTCAATGGTCTCGATCAGCAAATAATCCTTGGTAGCATGGGCAAAGCGCACATAGGCGGCTTCATCGCGGCACATCACAATAGGCACCTGGTAGGAAGTGGTGAGCAGATAACCCTCCGGGGCAGCCAGCTCTTTCACCATGTAGACGCCAGGCTTCATGTCAGTCACGGTTGCGACACCGGCTGTGTCAGTGGTTACCTGAGCGACTTCCTTTCCGGTCTTGCCATCATAGACAGCAAACTGGACGCCCATCAGGCCCATGGCCTTACTGTCAGTCGCATAGATGGTCAGGACCGACTTTTTGGTCTGGGTGAATGTAGCGATGGAAGTCTTGTTGTTCTCAACGGTGATCGTCTGGAACGCAGTGTTAGCCACATAGCCACAAGGGGCGTACAGCTGCTCAATGATGTACTTGCCGGGGGTCAGAGGACCAACGACAGCAGTACCGGTCAGGTCAGTGGTGACCTGTTCGCGCACCTGTCCATTCTCGCTGCGGACCTGGAACTGAGCGCCCTCCAGGGGCTGCCCTTCAGAGCTAATCGCTTTTACGATAATGGAGCTGTGCCGGTCAAATACAAAGTTAGCAACACCAGCCTTGACGGCAGAGACAGATACAGATTGAGCACCGGTAGCCAGTGTATAGCCATCAGGTACGCCAGTACACTGAACCACATAGGAACCAGGAACCAAGTTATCGAAGATCACAGTTCCATCAGCGCCGGCATTCTTGGTCTGAAGAACTTGGGTGTTGGTAGCGTCCATCAGCTGGTAGGTAGCGCCAGGAACCGGCATGCTGGTGCCAGTGATGGTACCGGTGACGATGATGTAGGGTTTGCTGCGGTTGATAAAGGTAAGTTCCTCCATCTGGCCAGCCACAGCCCGGAATGTTTTGGTCACATCCGTGATCACATAACCAGCAGGAGCGCTGGTTTGTTCGACTACATAGTAGCCAGGATCCAGATTGCCAATCATGCCGCTGCCAGTGGCAGTAGTCACAACCTCACCGACCTTCTGCCCATTCTGATGCCGGATCTCAAAGTGGCAGCCAGACAATGGGTTGCCCTGCTCATCCTGAGCATAAATGGTCAGGCTGGCCTTGACGGTAGCCGTAAAGCTCCGGTCAATGGTCTTGTTGGCCTCGATGAAAATGGGCATCTGGGTCAAATCCATGGTATAGTTGTCAGGCACACCAGTGATAACGGCGGCATAGTTACCGGTAGGCAGAGGACCAAAGGTCACTCGGCCCTGGTTATCGGTAGTCTGAGGACCGGCGGCGACCTGGTTGCCTTGAGAATAGAGGGTAACCTCCACACCAGGAATAGGCTTGCCAGTCTGTGAGTCCAAAATCGTAAAGGTGGCGGAACCAGGCTTGTCGGCATAGAAAGTACGCATCACAGCACTATCGTCCTCGGTGTTTACCGTGAAAGAGGTGCTCTTCAGCTCGCCGATGTAGCCGTCAGGGACTTTTGTCTGAGTTAGCACATAACTGCCAGCTTCCAGATTAGGAACCACGGCAATTCCAGAATCATCCGTGAAAATCTCAGTCCAGGTCTCAGCGGGGCTGGTGGTACGGGTCAGTGTGAACTGGCCACCCTTCACCGGCTTGCCAGACTCAGTCTCCAGATACTGGATGATCAGAGAAGGCTTTGCGGAGCTCTCAAACATTAGCTGGACATCGCCTTGCTGCTCTTGGGAGATATGGATCTTCTGGGGGTTCATGCCAGCGATGACCGGGTCAACATTGACGGGGTTGCTGGTATTGTGAACGGTATAGTCGCCAGGAGGAATTGCGCCAAAGAGAATGGCGCCGCTCTTGTTTGTAGCACCCTGGTAAACGACCCCATTGTCTGTATTCCGCACCTCGAACTGGGCACCCTCAACGGGATCGCCGTTGGCAAAGCGAAGTACAGTCAGAGTTACCTGGGGGTAGTTGAGAATGTCCACAGCATGGTTGCCCTCACCGGTGCCGAACCAACGCTGCTGCATGACAGTGTTCATCTTGTAACCGTTGACCGTAGAAGTCTGGGTAATCCGGTAAAGGCCGGACTCAAGATTGTCCCATGTCACAGAGCCAGTTTTGTCAGTATACTTGATTCCAAAATCATGATACCGTCCAGAAGTCACCCTCTCCAGCTTGACGCCAGCCTCAGGTAGAACCTTGGTGTTATCAGAGGAATCACGAACAAACACGGTGATGGAGGTAGTCCCATTATCTCCGGGACGGTCGCCGGATCCGGGGTTATTACCACTGGCGGCGAAGCCCGCAGCAGGGAGGAGACCGATGACCATAACGAGGGCGAGCATGCCAGAGAGCCATTTGGAAAACAGCTTCTTCATGGTTTTGTTTGAACCTCCTTGTGTGTTGCCGGAGTTAAATCCGGCTGGATTTTGATAGGTAATTTTATTGCGCGGGCCCTTACCTGCTGGATTCGGACGGCCCAGCGAAGAGGAAGGCATTGGCATCTGCCGTAAATTTCAGCTCATCGGCTGCCCGGATCAGGAACTCCTTATTGGAGATAGGGCTGGCCGTCTTGCGGATCGCCTGGCGGATAGCCCGGTCGACCTGGTCAGACTTTACGCCAGCCTGATTGGCCACATAGTCGTAGATCGCGCCCGCGCGGTAACGATCCACCGCACCGTCCAGTATGGCTCTAATACCAATCAGCAGAAATTCATAAGCCCTGCTGGAATGGTAGATACCTACCTCAGACAGGTAATCGTTGATGGCCCGATTCGATACCGTGCTCAATTAAAGACCTCCTTTCTGAGCCGTCCATGTACTACCCATAGGTCGTTGCACCCAGGGTTGGTTTGCCTTCTCCAATATTCTGCATCTGTCCAGTATGTGGTGACGAGGCACATTCTGGCTGACAGTCCTCGGGTCTGGCAACCACGCATAGCAGGCTCGCCTTCCATGTCCCGTGCGGAACACGGGATAGGCGTATTCGCAATCAGGGCTCCCCTGCCAGCCGAACTGGCACCCGCATGACGCCACAAAAGAGCAGAGGTCCTCATTGCTGGAAGTATAGTATGCACGCTCTCCAAAAGCTATTGGCGCAATTTTGGAAGTAGTTCCGGCTATGAGGGGGCTCTCTTCTGAGAGCTCAACATTTCCAACCAAGCTGCACCCAACAAAATCGAAAAGAGTCCAACCAAAGCCATGGTGTTTGCCATGACCCGCTTTTTTCCCATATAGGGCAGATCCTTGCAGTGCAAAACGAAAAGTGGGCACGATGAAACCTCACGGACCATACATCGGCTCCATCAGGAGCCGGTGCAGTGATGCCCTCGGCAAAAAAAGTCCTCCCGCCACATTTTTTTTAAGGAAGCCTCCCCCTCTCCCCTACCCAACAACAAAAGAAAAGGGGCCCAGGCAAGATGCCCAGGCCCCGTCATAGAGAAAACTATTGATCAACCCCAAACCTCGCGGCCACCCTGGCTACTAAAGATATGGGTATTGGCGGCCTCCAGGATGTCATAGTAGGCCCAGTAGCTGGGGCCAACATCGCTGAAGGTATTGAGCCGCCCAATATTCGCGTTCAGGAAGCCTGGATCGGCGCGCCGCCCAGTAGCCCGGTTGATGATAGTAACCAGCTGAGCGCGAGTCAGGGTATCATCAGGGCCGAACCGGCCGTCGCCATAGCCGTTGATCCAGCCGGCGGCAGTAGCCTGGGTGATGTAGCTGGCGCCCCAGTAGCCGGGAAGCACATCATTATACTGAGTGTTCACAGGCCCGTTATTGCTGATGCCGAAGACGCGGCAGGCCAGCTCAACGAACTGAGCGCGGGAGATGGGGGCATTGGGGTTGAAGTTGGTGGGCGTAGTTCCATTCAGATAGAACAGGTAGCCGCGATTGTAGGCAACTGTCACATAATTATAGAGCCAGGAGGTCGGCCCAACATCGATGAACGGATGCTGGACCATGCCAGTCATGCTGTCAGCATTCAGACTCTGCGTGGCCCGCAGGAGCATGACCAGGGCCTCGCCCCGAGTAACAGTGCGGTTGGGAGCAAACAGGCCGTTGCCAATGCCGGCAATGTAGGCCTCATGGGTCGTACCGCTCACCACAGGAGGTGTCACAACAGTCCCCTGCACGGCCGTAGCCTTTACAGTCATGTTGGCAGGCACACTGTCGAACCGGACGCTCAGAGAACCATCATTCCCACGGGTGGTCGTGTAGGTCACGCCGCCCAGCGTGAAGGCAGTGTCGAAACGGTTCAGAACAGCCCGCTCGCTGCGACTGTCAAAGCTGAAGGTCACCGTGTCGATGGTATAGCCGGAGTCAGGCCGCACAGTAACGGTCACAGCCCGGCCCACATCCACGGAAGCGCTGCTGGTGCTCAGGTCAATATTGGCGCCAGTCCCGGCATCCCGGGTGATAGTCTTGGAATCGGTAGTCCGGTCAGACACAGCCCTTACGGTCATATTGCCCTTGATGTTCCGCAGGTCGATGGACACCGAGTCGCGGCCGTCCCAATCCACGGAGCAACGCTGGCCATTGATGGTCACGCTGGAGGCACCGTAATTGGCCTTATAGGTCGTCCCCTTGTAAACGATCTCCAGGCGCTGGAGCCGATTACCATCCTCAGCATAGAAGGAGACCTCCTGATCGTCGCCGCTGTCGACACCAATCTCGCCGTAGCCCAGGTAGTAGGAACCACGGTCATTCTCCAGCGTTACCGTGTAATCGCCCCAGGTAGGATTGCTAGTGCCAGCATAATCGGTATCGCAGTAGACCTTCATATCATCCCGAATATTGTTCAGAGTGATGCTGGACTTGGAGGATCCCCAGCTCAGAGAGCAGCGCCGGCCGTCCACGGTCAGATAGCTGTCGCCGCGCTCAGCCTCATAGATCTTACCATCTACGGTCACGCGGATCGCCTCGATCGTATAGCCGCTCTTCTCAGTGAAGGTGATGGTCTTGTTATCGCCCCGGTCGGCGTACACATAGCTGTTGTTGGTGGTAGCGCCGCCGTCATGATCCACATCGATGCGATAGTCACTCCGGGAGCCATCATAGTCAGTCTCGCAGTAGACTTCCATATCATCCCGGATATTGTTCAGGGTAATGCTGGACTGAGAAGAACCCCAGCTCAGAGAGCAGCGTCGGCCATCCACAGTCAGATAGCTGTCGCCGCGCTCAGCCTCATAAGTCTCGCCATCCACGGTCACACGGATCGCCTCGATGGTATAGCCGCTCCGCTCCTTGAAGGTAATGGTGCGGCTCTGTCCATGGTTCACATACACATAGTCGTTAGTGGTCGTAGCGCCGCCATCATGGTCCACCGTGATCCGGTAGTCCTCATCGTAGTCGGTGGTAAAAGACTTGATAGTCATGGAACTCTGGATGTCCCGCAACTCCACCTCCACCTTGCCATTCATCCAGTTGAGGTACTGGCGGGTGCCGTCGATGACTACATAGTCATCATCATAGTCTGCGGTGATCTTCTTGCCGTTCACAGTGAAGACCAGACGCTCAATGTCCTCGCTGGAATCCAGGGCCTTGAAGGTAATCGTTTCAGAGTCGCCGTCATAGACGATGATCTCATCGCGGCTACCCTCAAAGTCAGAGTCGCCGTCATGCTGCAGGGTGATGACATGCCGGGTCTCCTTGCTGTCCACATCAATGGTGATGTTACCAGGGAAAGAGTCGAAGTACAGGACCTTGCTGCCATTGGACAGCGAGTCAACACGGTAGGCACGGCCGTCCAGGGTAAAGCGGTATTCTTTTCCGGTGAGGGTCACCCTGTCAGTGGCCGAGCTGATTGTCACAGAGGTGATCTCCGTGAATTCCTTGCCGGCCAGGCGAACAGTGACCGGATCGCCAATCTTTGGATAAGTCTGGTTGGCCAGATTGCACTCCACATCGGAGGAGGCGTTGATGGTCAACCCAGCTTTATCGCTGCGACTGGTGGCCGTGATGGTCACATTGGCAGAAATTCCAGGCACAGAAACTGTGGCCTTGCCGTTGGATGCCCAGGAGACTGCATAGGTATGACCGTTGACAGAAACGGAAGTGCCGCCAGTTGTCAGGGTACCGGACTTGCCACCATCCTCAATGACGATCGTGTCGATGACACCAGTTCCGGGAGTCAGAACCACCTTCTGGGTCTCGCCGGCCGTCAGCAGCTTGGAAACTACATCAGTCGTCACATCGCCGACAGTTACGACAGACAGCTGATACTGGCTGGAGCGGTCCGCAGTCAGGGCCGTCACATACAGGTTGTCAGCAATGTTATTGGTCTTCACCGTATAGGCATCGCCACTCTTGCTGATGGTCACCTGGGTGCTGCCCACCTGCACCGTCTTGTTCTCGGCCGTGATAATGTTCTGACTGCCCGCAGCAGTACGAATATTGAATGCCTTGATCACCTGACCGGACTTTGGAGTAAAGGTGCTGCTCCATGCCGTATTGCCGTTTACAGTCCCTGTACCCGTACCAGAGATGTCACAGGTGGGCGTCTGGTCAGAGCCCATATTGTCCTTGAAGCCTTGGGGACCAGAGTTGGCCGTCACCTGGTAGGAGCGGGCCGTCCGTGTAATGGCAATGTCAAGGTCGTCCGCCAGCTTGTTGTTGGTAGTGGACAGCTTCAAGGAGCGGTCGCTGTCCTCGGCCAGCCGGTAGACGGTGCCGTTGGTCAGCGTGCCGGTGGCATTTACAGGACGGGTGGTAGAAACGACATTGCCGTTCACCGACACCGAGATGTCAACGCCGACGCCCAGGTCATCCACCAGGTCGATCTCACTGATCTGTCCGCCGGCTGGATATGACTCACGGAAGACCTGAGAGCCGTCCAGGGTAGCGGTGACCCAGTGGGTATTGTTGCTCGCCGCAAAGCCAGGAACAGCCATGGGGATAGCCATAACAGCGGCCAGGGCAAGAGCCCCAATGCGGGAAACATTCTTCTTCATCGCTTTTTCCTCCTTTTGAGTTTTTAGTTCAGATATCTGATTTTGGAACCTCGGTTGAGGGCATCACTGTCATTAGCCCTGCCGCATTGAAATAGTATGCACAATGTTTGAAAATGATTTGCGGATTTCCAATATTCGGTTTGAATACGGCTTAGTTTAGCAAATCTAAGTACCGTGGACACTATTGCATCGTTGGTTGCGGAGATTTTAGGGTTGTTTAGGCCTTTTAGAGGAAGGCTATTTGAAGTGAGTCTTTTTTAATGAAGAAAATGGGCGGGCAATTGGGGGTTTGCCCTTGGCAGGAATTCGTCGCACATGGTCCGTGAGACAGCTTGGGGCCTCGATACAAGCCTCCTTGTTGCGCTAAACGGACGGAAAAAGGATATCTGATTGTTCCAACGCTGATTCTCTCGCCGAACTAAAGTTCGGGAGCTCCCTGTAGGCTCCCTGTATGGAGCCTATGTGGGCGACGGTCTAGGTGGAGAGCGGATGGCTTCTTCAGACGCAAAACGGCGCCCCCGCTACTGCAGAGCGGGGACGCCATGGTGCAGATATTTAAGTTTCAGTGTTGGCAGTCGGAGGAACCTCTCCTTGGGCAGAAATATCCTCCCCACCCTCATCGAGGGGCTCGTTGTCTGTGACGGGGTTGCCATCCTCATCCAGCACGCCGCCAGTGTTGCTGGTAGCATAGATCCGGTACTGCTCGATGGTCTCGGTCTCCCCACTGTCGGGCGTGTAGTCGAAGCTGACCTTCTCCACCTTGCATTCCTCAGGAGAGCCAACGATATAGATGACCGAATCGATAGGCAGCCGCATTGGCTTGTCTTCACCCTTGGGCTGGACCTCATAGAACAGCTCATTATTCTCGCTGATCACACGGTAGAAAGGCGACTCGACCTGCTCACCGTCCTTATACTTCAAAGGCTCCAGCTCCTTGGTGAAATCCTCGGCCGCATCCGTGATATCGGCGGGCGGGATAGACACAGCCGGCTTCTGACTGCCATGGGCCGGGTCTTCACCTTGAGAGTTGCAGCCGGTCATACATAGGCAGAGAGCCATGAACATAGCGACGACGATGGCAATACGCTTGCCGAACGAAATAGTTTTGAACATGATACAGAAATCCTCCTTTGATGGGACATCACTGCCCCACGGCCTTTTTGATTTTGGCGTCAGTGTTGGTGTCCAGCAGACGGCCGGTGCTGGCAGCGATAATCTCGCCGACCGCGCACTCGGCTTTCTGAGCCATCTCCTCCGGGGACAGCCCATTCTCCTTCATGTACTTGCGTAATCGCTCTGCCGGGAGCATACTCTTCTTTTTTCGGTACTGCTCCTGGGCAATCTGCATGATTTTGGTTTCGACGGCTTCATCAAATATCTCTTCTCCGCAGCAGCCGCAGATGTGCGTTTTGTACTGAATTGGGATGCGTACGCCGTGGATAGTCACGGCCCGGTCCCGTAGCACGGAGGCGCAAGGCGTATCTCGGCCACAATAATCACAGAACATCGATCAATTTCCTCCTTCCCGAAAATCCAGCATGTTGTCCTCCTTGAGCTTCTACATATATTATATGCACTTCCTATGATTTATATTTTGGCAAAAGAAAGACGCCCGGGAACGGGCGTCTTTGGGGTGCTGGGTCAGTCGGTCAAGCCCTCCAGCAGTGTGGTGATGGCGGATTCGAGGCGGCCCATGTAGCGGGTTTCCTCATCCAGCCGGCGCTGTGCAGCCTGATGATCCTCCACCAGAACAGTGATGGCGCGCCAAATCTGCGCTTCGGCACGATCCAGCTTAGCCAACCGGATGTCCTCAATGGCATCCTTGGCCAAAGTGACGAACTCGCCGTCAGCAGCAAGGCCGGTGATGGTCTCATCGTCGAGGTCGGTAATGAGGATGCGGCGGCAGTCCTCCATACCGGAAAACTCAATGTCGTACACCCAGCGGGGCTTGAGAGTGATTCGTTCCATAGTTGGCAACTCCTTTTTGTTTTGTTTAGTCCCCTCTAGCGAGAAGCTGTACGATGATATGCCAGACTTGCAAAAACAATTCTGGCAATGGAGTTCTTGCACCGGCTTCCAGAAATAGCGGCCATCTCCCCTGCTGTTCGCAACAAGGAACCTCACGGACTCGACATAGGTTCCCGCGAGGGGACCGACTGTGGCAAGGCTCAATGGCGAGAAAAAAAATCCTCCGCCACATTTCTTCGTTAGAAAAGACCGATTTCTGCCCTTAAAACCACAACAAAAGAGCCTTCATTTCAGAATTGCCTCCAGCAAGTCTGCATATAACAGCTATAGCCTCCAATTCAGGAGAAATACATATATTATAAGGAGAAGACAAAACCATGGAAAAGAATAATGTTAAGACCACCGTCGCTATCGACATCCGCGGTTTCTGTGCCCAGTGTGGAATCACCATCACCGAGCGTAACTTGGAGTATCCGATCACCGGTGCCGGTGCCGACATGGATGACGGCTACCACATCATCCTGCATAAATGGCTCCCAGAGGAGCAGAAGCGGGTGGCCATCGCCTCCATCCTGGCCGTCTGCCTGGAGCTGAAGGATCGCGCCAGCTGTCTGATGACTGAATGCCGGGACGATGATCTGTCTACTGCCGCCCGCCGCATGCTCCTGCCTGCGAAACTCTTCCAGGCAGAGTACGAAAGACTGGCATTCCTGGGCAAGGCCCTGCGTCTCTCGGCGTTGGGTGTCCGATTCGATGTACCTCTGAATGAGGTCTGCGCCAGGGTCCAGGAGCTGGGCCTGGATAACTGAGGAGAGTGCAGTATGTTTTGGCTTACCCGAAGACAGTTCGTTTGGCTCTGCGAGAATGCTGTCGCAGCTCGGAGGGACTATGTCCCGCCGTTCAGCGCCGTGTACTTCGATTCGGAGACCGGAATGCTGAAACGGCGGTTCATGGACGGAACAGAAACCCCTGAGATCGACCCTCCCCACTGCGAGCCTCCTCAACTGATGGTCGTGGCCGGCCCCAATGGCTCCGGCAAAAGCACCATCAGTGCAGGGCTGCCCATACCAGGGTTGTACAGCAACGCCGACGACATGAAACACATGCTCGGATGCCGCGACCTGGAGGCCGCTCAGATGGTGGAGAAGGTCCGTCTCCTGTCTCTCTGGAAACGGACCGATTTCTCCTTCGAGACGGTACTTTCCACTGCCCGCTATCTGAACCTGCTGCAGCAGGCAAAGGTCGCCGGGTACCAAATTGCCGCGCTGTTCGTGCTCACCCGCGACCCAGAGATCAATGTCTCCCGCGTTCGAGCCCGGGCCGCAGCCGGCGGACATGATGTGCCCGAGGAGAAGATCCGCAGCCGCTACCAACGGTCGCTGGCAAATCTGCCGGCCCTTGCAGAAATCGCAGACCTGCTCCGTGTTGTGGACAACAGCGGAGATGCACCGGAGCTCATTTATGAGGTTTCGGATGCCGGCAGGCAGATATTTGAAAACCAGCATTGGTCCAATTCGGAGATTCTGAACTTTGTAGGCTGATGCTCAACTACCAAGCAGCCGCTTCCCCACCAAGGAGGCGGCTGTTTCTTTTGCCCAAAATCATTTCCTCCAGGTTCGCATACTATCCAGACAGCACCACAATCTGGATGCAATACGAACCAAAAGGGGGAAACTATATGCAGTACAAGCACCTTGTCTGCGTAACAGGACAAAACAACAACAAGTACTATGACATGAGGGAGAAGCCCGACGGCACCTTTGATGCCACCTACGGCCGCATCGGCGCTACCGCCACCACCATCAACTATCCGATGTCAAAATGGGACTCCACCCTCAATAGCAAGCTGAGGAAGGGCTATGAGGATATGACGGAATTGGCGGTCATCACAGAAGTCAAGACTCAGGAGAAGTACAAGCCCATCGAGGACAAGAGTATCGCGGCCCTCATCGACTATCTGCGCCAACAGGCCCGCGAGACAGTGCGCCAGAACTATACGGTCGGCTCCGAGAAGGTCTCCCAGGCGATGGTGAACAAGGCCCAGACGATCCTGAATAACCTGTCCACCGGGACATGGACGCTCCGGTCTTTCAATGACCAGCTCATCGAACTGTTCACAGTCATCCCCCGGCGCATGGGCAATGTGCGGGACCACCTGGCTGTCAAGCAGGAGGAGTTCCCTGAAATCGTCAGCCGGGAGCAGCAGCTGCTGGATGTCATGGCCGGCCAGGTCTCCGACAACACAGTCGTGCTGAAGGAGGTCGGCGATGAGAATAAGACCGTGTTGGAGGCATTTGGACTGGAGTTCTCTCCGGCCACAGACGCCGACATTGCCGTCATCAAGAAGCAGCTGGGAAAAGAGTGTGAGAATCTCTTCTATAAGGCTTGGCGGGTGGAAAATTCCGCTACACGGAAGAATTTCAAGACCTTCTGTAAGGGCAAAGGACGAATTGCCAAAAAACTATTCTGGCATGGCAGCCGGACGGAGAACTGGTGGTCTATCCTGCGCACCGGTCTGGTGCTGCGGCCCACCAACTCTGTCATTAACGGGAAGATGTTTGGCTACGGCCTGTACTTTGCACCTAGGGCCCGGAAGTCGGTTGGCTACACCTCCCTGCGCGGCTCCTATTGGGCCGGCGGCCATTCCAACTATGGATTTATGGCCCTGTATGAGGTCGTGTACGGCAAGCCCTACGATGTTTCGGACAACGCCGGGCTCTCTGACATGAATTATGAGAAACTCCAGAAGCGGGCCCCCGGCTGCAGCTGCTTACACGCCCATGCGGGATCGGTGCTGCGAAATGACGAGGTCATCGTATATCGGGAGGATCAGACGACGATCAAGTATCTGGTCGAGCTGAAAGCCTGAGGCAACAAAGAAGTATAATATTAGGGTACAAGATAGGACGGATTGAACATTATGGAACAAAAGGCCCTTCCCAAAATTGGGAAGGGCCTTTATGATCAGACAAATCATGTCCTGGGCAATCTCATCATCCCTAAGGTCAAGGTTTTGGTACCATCCACTATCTCATTCTCATTTCTGTTCCTGCACAACGGTCTCTAATCTCTCCCCCTTGCACAACCTGCCCTTCCCTATTATAATATTTTTATTCGAAATGCCTGCCGGAGGGAGCAATATTAGATCGCAGAAAAGAGGAATAGATATTATGGAAGCCATCTATTATGTTATTGATCATCTAAACTATCTTGTATTTCCAGCTATATTCTTTTTTATACGCTGCATCAGCCTAAAATGCCAAGAACCTATGAAACGACTTGAAACCATCTGGCTGCTTTTTTCAGGAATTGTTTATGGGATTAGTTGGGGTATGGCGGCTGTTAAAGGGTTCGGTTATGGACTTGCAATAAGTGATATAGGAAGCATACTGGTTGTAAGTCTGTTTTATTCATTTCTCGCTTTTTTGTTTGGTATTGCCGATTTGCTTGAAACGCAAAAGATCCCTGATCGTGAATTTCGGAAAGAGGCTCGCACTAAATGTGCCAAGGCTGCCCTATACAATATAATAGTAATCGATATACCTATCTGTATTTTCGATATTGCATATGGCATAATACTCCATTATGAAGGAGTATATCATGGGCTTGCTTTTGACCATGGAATTTTGGGATGGCCCTTGGTTTTAGTCTATGTTGTTCTGGCCGCCGCAACTTATATTGGGACTCCGGCCTTTTGCTATATGATGTTGTACGCCCTACTTAAAGATATTAGCAATGAACTCACAAATGCTCGCAAAAAAATCGAGGACAATAACAGGGAGCTTGATGAGGCATTGAGACGGGAATTTTTAGATATGCTACAACGGCAATATGGGATTCCTGCATCTATAGTTCAAATAATACAGCGTGGCTATATGCCCTATAATATAAAAATACTTGCAACGGATCAGGCTTTTAGCTTTGCCTACCAAAAGGACTATACGGAACTAATGCGCTACAATACTCCTGTTCAGATGGTTGCAAACGAAGACCGTCCTCGCATAATATTGGAACATATAGCGGAACTTATGGGATATACAAACAAGACGGAAAGTGAGCTTCATTCAGCAGAATGGCTCCTTATGAGGATAAGCGAAACCGGAAAAGCCTATCAGCCGGACGGTCCATGGGCAACGGCCATCCATGCCGCAGAACTACAATGGCCACCCCAACGATTCCAGAAATTGAAGGACTTTTTCCAGGCACGCAGCAGAGAAATTCAAGAAATTGTACAAACACAGCTCAAGTACTACGCCAATGATTATAAAGGCATTCGTGCAGGAGTTAATGGCGAAGAAGAAGTTCGCACAGCGCTGGACGCTTTGTGTGGATGGATTATTCCTTTATACAATCTGCTTCTGGAATTTAGAAGCCCAGATGGATCATATGCCAGTGTAGAGATCGATGCCCTAGTTTTGGCCCCTAACGGCATTTATGCCCTGGAAGTAAAGAATTTTGGATCCTATAAAAGCGATTATGAGATCATTGTTGCCAAAGATGGGAGTTGGTACAAAGAGCATGATTATTGGACGGAAAATGAAGGCTCCCCCAAGAGAGAGCCAATGGACAATCCTTTTCGACAGAATGCCCGCCATACATCTTACATAGAAAAGTTCGTCAACCAATACCTGGGCCGCACCAGATCAAACTGGATCTTTGTGGAAGGTATCGTTGTTCTGGCCAACGACAAGGTGTCTGTAAGAGTGGAATCCGGCGCGCCCCAGTCCCCCACGCGAATTGGTACCCTTTGCAACCGCTTGAGGCAGAATAAAGAAACCGTGCTTTCTGAGGATGAGATACAACGATTGGCAAATGCATTTATTTCCCGTAATCTCCCATCTCATGAGTACCCTTTGTATGATTATCGGGAGGAGATTTTTCAGTTGAGCAAAACATGTGAATCGATGCTGGAAATGGCCACGAACATCAACCAGAGAATCGAAGCCTGTCTGAAAGATCATCCAGAATTCGAAAAATTTGTATAAAGTATGGGCATATTTTCTTGAATCCACTCACCGGAATGGCGACGCCCCTATTTTGAGACCAGAGAACGAAATGGGGCTGTTCATCCATTCTGGAATTGTTTCCGGTCTTCGGAGGCTGTTTCTTTTTATTGCTGGGGCCGGAGGCAGGTCTTTTCTAACGAAGAAAAGTGGCGCATGGATCCCTTTCTTGCCGAGGACCCTTGCTGCAGGCGGCTCCTTTCGGAGCCTGTGTATGGTCCGTGAGACCTGCTTGTTTGTGATTTTCGGACGAAAGTTGTATGGCTGCGGCGGCGAAGTTAGTTAGTCGTAGTACAAAACAAGGAAGTCCCACAGGACCCACGCAGGATCCAGCAAGGGAACCGGCTCCGGCGGGCGCCCAAACAGCAAGGCAAAACCTCCCTGTCCGCGGAACAACCCGCCCCCTCTCCCCTACCATCGCGCATCTGCCATGGAGCGGCAACCTCTCCCATAAACAAAAAACAGCCCCCAGACTGACCATCACAGCCAGCCTGGGGGCTAATGTTCTTCAATTAAGCGGGTTCCTCGGTATCCTGCACAGGCTCATCTGCCGCGACCTCGGCCACCTTAAAGTATGCATCAGTCACCAGCTTGTACAGTGCCTCATAGGGCGCCGCCTGGAACCGGAAATACCTGGCCGGCCGCCGGCCGCCCTGCAGTGTATAGGTAGGCAGCTGGACGACATAGGCGGGCGGGTCAATGGCCTTGATGACAGCGATCCGGTTGAGCCGGAGCTCGCCATCAACGGTCACAGAGACCATGGCCTTCACCGGAATATGGTTGTCAGGGAACTTATGCAGCTTCAGCCGGCTGAACACAGGCAGCCGGAACTCCTCCACCGTCTCAAAGGTCTTGGTGTAGTCGTTGACCTGGGCTTCCACAGCCTCGGCCAGCGTCTCCTCCACGGCCTTGTGCATGACGGCCCGGAACTCTGGGCTGCTGGGGTTGAAGGGATTGAGGGTAGTCCCACTTTTGGTATGCACGACCGGCATCCGCAGCTGGTTGCCCTCATCACCATCCCGGGGCTTCAGCAGGTGCATATTGACGACCCGGATACCATTGTCGAACAGCAGCTCGGCGGTAGCCAGGACCACAGAACGCCGGTCCTTGGGGCGAATGACGCGACACTCGACGATTTTCATAAGACATTATCTCCTTTTCATGTCCGGCCCTATGCCGGGGCCCCTTTTCAGAGGCCCCGGGCAGGCCGGTTGTTTGATGGCCGGGCTTAGTACCCGGTCTTGGGCAGAGTGCTGGGCAGCTTTCCGCCGCCGTTGCTGTTCACCACATTGGTGGTGCAGAGGGCCGACTCAGTCTTCCAATAGCCGTTATACTGGCCGCCGCACTCAGAGCGCATCATGATGATGTACCCATTAGGCACGGTTGGCATCACATAGCCATAGAAGACAGGGGCGCTGGTCACCTTGAAGCCGGCAGGCACAGTGCCAAACTCGAACCGCACATCAGTGACATATTCTCCGCTCTGGACATCCAGGGCCAGGGAGGACAGGTCGTACTGGTAGGAGCTGGCCGAGCTGAGGCCGGTGGCCATGGGCCGGTAGTCGTTCATGTTGGTCTTATAGCTGATGCTGTAGGCAACATCAGAGGACCACTTGCCAGTAAACAGGGTCCCGCCGCGGACGGCGTCCGTGGGGATCGTGATGTTGAGGAAGAAGTTGTCCAGGCGGTCGCCGGAGTCATTGTTGGCTGCCTTGAACAGGTACTTGGAGAAGGCCCCGGCGCTGGCGTTGGCGTTGCCGGCCACCGTATGGGTCACCTTCAGGTTCATGGGAGCGGCCTGATATTCGACCCGGACCACATCATTATTGATTTTGATGTACACCTCAGTCTCCTTGCCGGACAGGCCAAAGTAAGGAGCGGGCGACTTCTCGCGGATGATGTAGCGTCCGATGGGCAGGCCGGGCGAAGCGGCGACACCATAGGAGTCAGTCTCAATGGTAGCCAGCACCGCATAACTGAACGGGTCGTAGATCTCGAACACGGCGCCCGGCAGGTTGCTGCCGGCAGCCAGGTCCAGAGTCGCGTTGTAGGCTGTGGAGGTCAGATGCACCTGGATCTGGCCAGCCTGGTTGTAGAGCTTCCACACGACCTCGGCGGTCTGCCCGTTGAGCACCTCAATGGTCTTGGGGACAGTATCCACCGTATAGCCATTGGGGACCGAGATCATGTTCAGCGTGTAGGTCCCATCCACCAGGGCGCCCCGCAGGGTGACATAGCCCTCATTGTTGGTGGTGTACTCGTCGACGATTTTGCCGGAGCCATCCTTGAGGGTCAGCTTGACCCCATAGATGGGAGCGCCGGATGTACCATCGACTACCTTCACGCGCATGCTGGAGAGCTGGGTCAGGACAAAGTCCACGATGGTGGGCTGGTTGGCCTTGACCTCCACATTGCGCTTGGCGCACAGGGAGTAGTTCTCATAGCCCTTGGGCAGGCGGGTCTGCTCGATGACATACCAGCCGGGCGCAAGGTCCACATAGACCAGGCCAGCCTTGTCGGAGGTGTAGGTACCGACGACGGAGCCATCCAGATTGGTGACCTTGTACTCCACGCCGGGCACCATGGCGCCCGTCTGGCTCACAGAAGTCCGGATCTGGACGCCGTAGGTCTTGCCAAATTGGAACCGGACCTGGGCGGTGCCGTCGCTGGTGATCTCCACATTCTGACTCTGGTTGACCTCAGAGAGCGTGTAGCCGTCCGGGGCCTTGGTGACTGTCACCACATACCAGCCGGTGTCCAGGCCGGGCACACGGATGATGCCCGCGGAGTCGGTTGCGTAGGTCCCGACCCTGGTGCCCTCGATTGTGGTCACTTCCACCTGCATACCGGCAAGGCCCTTCTCCGCGGCGTCCACGCCGTAGATGTTCAGGGTGCCGCCGGCGTTGAATACCAGCCGGACATTGACCGCCACGCCATTCTGGATCTGTACGGTCGTTTCGGTCACATTGGGGGTGTAGCCATCCGGGTTCTTGATGACCTTGATGACATAATAGCCGGAGGTCAGCTTATCAGTCTGGACGACGCCCGTGTTATCGGTAGTCCAGGTATTGATGAGCTCGCCGTTCTGCCGCCAGATCTCGATGACCACGCCAGCCAGGGGCTGGTTGGACTGGTCCACCGTGTTGACGGTGATGCCGGCATAGGGGGTATCGGTAAAGGTCGCGTGGGCAAACTCGCTGTCCTTCACATGGACCAGCTGGGAGGGAGCATCCATCTCGTAGCCTGTGGGGGCTGCCAGCTCCTCCACCGTGTACATACCAGGAGTCAGGCCGCCCACCAGGGCAAGGCCGTCCTCATCGGTGACATATTCGCCGATCACGATGTTGTCCGAGTTCCGGGTGACCTGGAACCGGGCGTTGGGCAGCGGCGCGGAGGTGACCCGGTCCAGCTTTTCGATGACGATACCGGAGGTCACATTCTGGAAGACCACCGTGCGGGTCTCATTGGAGACCACAGTTGCGCGGATCTCAGTCTCCGTCATCGTGTAGCCGTCCGGGGCGTAGGTCTGCTTGACGATATAGTCGCCGGCAGGCAGGTCGCCCCAGATGATGACGCCATCGTTGCCGGTGACGCCCTCCATGATCATCTCACCAGTCTTGGCCACGATCAGCTGGAACCGGCCGTTGGGCAGCTGGTGTCCGTCCGCCTTATCCTCCAGCCGGACGATCAGGGAGCCGTGGGCGGCGTCCTTGAACTCGACCCGGTTGATCTGGCCAGCTTTAACGGTAACAGCTTTTTCGTTCTTGCAGAACATCTCGTAGCCTTCCGGAGCCACCATCTCCCGGACGATATAGTGGCCGGGCTCGATGGGCCGGACCAGAGCCTCGCCCTGGGCGTCGGTGGTGTAGCGTCCAATGAAGGCACCGTCTGCATGAGCCACATCAAAGACAGCGCCGGCGACTGGCTTGCCGTTGGTGGCGTCGCTCTTAAAGATCACCAGGGAAGCCAGGGGGGCGTTCTCCACCACCAGGGTGGCCAGCTGGCCCTCCACCACTTCGACGCGGTGGACAGTCTCGTCCAGCAGGTAGCCGTCCGGCTGCTCCACTTCCTTGACATAGTACACGCCGGGGGTAGCGATCGGGTAGGTGGCGGTACCGGTAGTATCGGTGGTGACCTCGCCCAGCACACGGCCCTCGGCAGTCCGGATCTCGAACTTGGCGCCCATCAGGGGCTCGTCGTCGACCGTGGATACCTTGGTTACCATGATGCCGGTGAGCGCTGTATTGGTGACGCGCAGGATGCTGGGCGTATCAGGCTTGACCTCCACATGGTGGTGGGTCTCATCCAGGATATAGCCGCAGGGAGCCTTGATCTCGGTGACAATATAGTTGCCCGCGGGCAGAGGCTCCGTAAAGGCGATACCAGCCTGGTCTGTGGTGTAGGTGCCGACCACCCGGTTGGTGTTCAGCTCCCTGACCTCGAACTCAGCGCCCTCCAGGTACTTGCCGCTGACCGAATCAGTCTTCAGGATCTGGATGGAGCTGTCCTTGTGGTTTTCGATGATGACGACAGGCTTCTCGCCTTCCGCCACCTTGACCTCAGTGCGCTCGTTGACGATCGTGTAGCCGGCCGGGGCCTTGGTCTCGATGAGATAGTAGGTGCCGGGGCCCACATTCACGGTGACGAACGAACCGGTGGGGTCAGTCTGATAGTTGCCGAGCAGCTTATTGTCCTGGTCCCGCAGCTCAAACTGTGCGCCGGCCAGCGGGTTCTTGGTGGTCGCGTCCACCTTGCGGACGGTAATACCGCTCTCGGGGGTGTTGGGAACGGTGATAGTGGTAGGCTGGCCCTCCTTGATCTCGACCCTGAACTCATCCTCGTTGAGCACATAGCCAATGGGGGCCTTGAGCTCCTTCAGGATGTACCAGCCAGGATCGATGCCAGTGAGGTTGGCCTTGCCGTTGGTGCCGGTAATGAAGGGATCGCCGATCTGCTTGCCGTCCATGGCAAACAGTCCAAACTCAGCGCCGGCCAGCGGCACCTTGCTCTGGGCGTCCACCTTCTCCACCACCAGGGTGGTCTTCTCGTAGTTCTTCAGCTGCAGCAGCGTGACCTCGAAGTTCTCCACCCGCACCTGATGCCGGGTGCTATCCAGCAGGTAGCCCTCCGGGGCTTCGATCTCCTGGACATAGTAGTAGCCGGCTTCCAGGCCCGGCACCCGGATGTAGCCATCCTTGCCGGTCACATAGTAGGGCTCCTTGCCCACAGGAGAACCGTCCAGGCGCGTGACCGTGAACTTGGCGCCCTCCAGGGGCAGACCGGACATGGCGTCCTGCTTGAGGATGGCGACGCCGCCCGGCTTATTGTTCCGGAACAGGACTGTCGCAACCTCGCCAGCCTTCAGGGAGACATTCTGCTTGGGGTTTTCGCTGAGCAGGTAGCCCTTCGGGGCCTCGATCTCCTCGACCACATAGTCGCCGGGGAGCAGGTCACCGATGCTGGCCAGGCCGTCCAGGCCCGTCTCCAGCCGCTCTTTGATGACCTCGCCGTTCACACGGCTCAGCTTGAACACGGCCCCGGCCACAGGCAGGCGGGTCTGCTCATCCTCCTTGCGGATGTACAGGGTCGTCTTGCCGTCGTTGCCGAAGACCAGGAATACAGGCTCTGTCTGTCCGACGCGGAGCTCAAAGGTCTGGGGCGTAGAGTCAATGATGTGCCCGTCCGGGGCCTCTACCTCTTTGACCACATAGGAGCCAGGCTCCAGGCCATTGAGGGTGGCGTAGCCGGTGGATCCGGTGACCAGGTCGGCGATGAAATTGCCGCCGGCAGTGGTCACCATGAAGCGGGCGCCTGCCAGGGGCAGGCCAGTCTGGTTATCCTTTTTCAGGATGATCAGCTGGGTGTCCTGATAGTTGTGGTAGTTCACGACGACCGTATCATGGGCGTTCACCAGCTGGACCAGCCGGGGTTCGCTGTCAATGATATAGCCGTCCGGGACCCGCGTCTCGATGATCTGGTACCAGCCGGGGACTGCGTCAGGCAGATGGATGATACCGTTGGAATCAGTGGTATAGGTACGGGGCTCGTTGCTGGTATCGGTGGAATCGTTGCCATCGCCCAGGTACCGGATGGAGAATTCCACTCCAGCCAGCGGCTTGCCGGTGATGGCGTCGTGCTTGGTGATGGTGAGGCCCTCCCGGGGCTCATTCTCCACCGCGATCTGGATGACCCGGTCGCTCATGGAGGTGACGGTGACCGTCCACTCATGGGGGTCCGGCATATCGTATCCGGTGGGCGGGGTGAGCTCTGTCAGCTTGTAGGTGCCGTTGGGGAGGTCCTTGAACAGCAGCTCGCCGTTGGCGTCGGTGGTACCCTCACGGCTGACGGTGCCGCCGGCGGCCGGATCGTCCAGGTTGATGGACTCCAGCTTGAACTTGGCGTCTGCCAGCCGCCAGGAGTTGGAGGCGTCCGACTTGACGACCAGCAGGTCGCGGTAGTGGGTGTCCTCGAACTCGAATACGAGCTTGCTCTGGTTGGGCTGCAGAGTCTTGGTGAGCGTATAGTCGCCAGATTCCTCCTGTTTGTCCTTGTTGTACTTGTCAGGGACATTGACCTCCGTCACTGTGACGCCCCAGCCGTCCGGGCTGACCGAATTGCCGTTGATATCGCCCAGGAAGCGGTCATACTCAGCGTAGGTGATACGGGCAATGCCGTCCTCGCCGGTCTCGTAGGTGCCGATGTCCACGCCGTTGATCAAAACCTTGAAAGTGGTGTTGGCCAGAGGTTCCTTGGTCTCCCGGTCGCGCTTCAGGATCTCGATCTCGGGGTAAGGGGTATCGGTAAATACGAAGGGCTGCAGGGTCTGACCACGCTTGATCTCGGCCTCCTGCCAGTTGGGCTGGTCGATCAGATAGCCGTCAGGGGCCGTGATCTCCTCTACCCGCACCGTCCAGGAATCCCTGGCCTCGTCCTCCAGGAACCTGGCGTAGTCCTTATAGGTGATGTTGATAATGCCATCATCGCCGGTGGGCCCATAGGTGCCCACCTCTTCACCGTCGATAGTGACCTTGAAGGTAGCTCCGGCGAGAGGCTCCTCGGTGCCGGCGGCGACCTTTTTAATCTGGATCTCCGGGTACTCGAAGTTTTCGAATACCACCAGGTCCACCAGCATGTTGGGGTTTTCCAGGCTGTCCACATTGACATGGATGCCCTTCTTCTCTGCGGACTTGAGGTAGGGCAGCGGCACGCTGTACTCCTGGAACTCATAGTAGCCGTTGGTGAGGCCCTCGCCGTTGACATCGGAGAACTCAATGATGCCGTTGTCTTCTGTGGGACCAACCTCGCCCAGGTACTTGCCGTCCTTCCAGACAGAGAAGTAGGCTCCTGCAATGTTAACTGTAGGATTGAGTCCGTCCACCTTCTGAATCTGGATATTGGGCTTCTTGCTGTTCTGGAAAACAATGGGACCAGAATGGGTGCCGTCCGGATAGAAGGTGATAGCTTGCGCTCCCCTGTCGTCCAGGTTGTAGCCGGGTGTGGCCTTGACCTCCGTCACCATATAGGTGCCCGGCTCAATGTAGTTGTCCTTTTGGGGGTTCGTCCACTGCAGCTCCACATAGCCGAACGAGTTGGTCGGGAAGGTGGCGCCGTCAGAGGCGTTCCCGGGAGAGCTGAACTTGAAGTAGGTCCCGGTGAGAGCCTTCCCATCCATGCCGATCTTCTGGATCACGCCCTGAGGGGGATCGCTAGGTTCTTTAGGTGTATCATCAGGGATATCAGGAGGAGGCGGTTCAGGGTTTGCTCCACCCCAGACAACATTGTTGACCGTGGCGAGGCTTGTGATGGTGTCGCCCAGGATAAATCCCTGCGTTCTGCCGGTGGTATCCTGGGGCCACTCAGCCAGGTAGCACTTGTATTTGAGTGCGCCGGTCGGCGTGGTGGTCTTGATCTGGATCGAAGCAGAGTCGCCTGCCGCGTCAACCGGGATCATCAGCCGGTAGTAGCCGGGGAAGCACAATTCTCCCCCATCCACTTCCTTCTGGAAAAAGTCGTCCCCTACATTGTTCTGGTTGATTCCAGATTTTTTGAAGTTGACGACGATCATCTCGCCCGAGGCATACTCGTCTCTGTCCTCGCCACCATTGAAATCGCCCTCGAATTCATAGGTGCCCCGCAGCTCATCGAACTCGCCAGTTGAGTAGATCTCTAGCTTAGTTCCGGCAGGGACCTTGTCTCCGCCGAGGGTCACATGGAACACATTGGGGATCGTGGCGCTGACGATCTGGTAGTCGATGCAGTAGTATTTGCCGTCGTCGGAGAGATAGATGGCGTTGGAGTTGGCTTCATTCAATGCGTTATAAGCATTCTCGATGGTGCCCTTACCAGGTTCGTCACCAGCGTTTTTGAAGTCCAGGGTACTGGTGGAAGCATCCCAGAAGCCGTTTCTCGAAAATGGGTTAGCTAGAAGCATTTCGCTTTCCTGCATGGGTTCCATCCCAAGGGCAGCAACGCGGTCCCGGAAATCGAACCCTTTCGCAGTTATACCGGATGCCCAGCCATACAGGCATTTTGCAAGGCTCAGGGTTCTCCTTGCTTCCGGACTGGTATTCTTCGACAGGGAAATGTGCTCATGCGCATCGGATGCGGCGGCAGGAGCCTGACCTTCGATGGTCAGAGCTGCTTTTCCGGAGCCTGTCTTTGTACACATCCAAATTGCCAGCTGAGTGGCCTTTTGCCACTCATCCAGGGTAACATCGCTGCTCCACTCGTCTTTTCCGGCATCATACTGAGCCACCATTTGGGCCTCATCCGCAAGCTCAGGATAGTAGCCCATCGCATTTCCTGCGACAGTACCATAATAGCGTGCCCCAGCCCGAGTCTCGTTGTATCCGATAAAATAGCAGTTCGACAGAAGCACATTGGCATCGAGGATCGAACTCTCCTTTACCCGCATGGTCGTGGTCCTACCGTTGTTAGGGGCCCCACGGTCATGGTTGATACAATAGGCATTGCCGGGGACCTTCGTCCCACCCACGGAGAGCTCATAGGAGCCCAGCCAGTTACCCGCAATCGAGTTTCCGTCCTGGACGATACTTGGCGTTTGCAGGTGTTTGAGGTGCATCGTGATGTCCACATAGCCTTTCTCAGCCATGCTTTCCTCAAAGCGGTCGCTCCCGGCGCTGCCGGAGGATGCCTTCACCTGGAAAACCGGGAGCATACCCAGAACCATGATGAAGACCAAGAACATGGACATGATGCGCCTGGAAAAAGTAGTTCTCTGCATTTTTAGGATTCCTCCTTACTTTTTTGCGGTTCTGCAGTTACCGCAATTCGATTTTGGGTGCGGAAGAAATGCTGCGTTTTCATTGGGCACAATCATATGTGTCACCACCTCCTACTGTTGGGGGCACTTTAGCCGGAAACAGTTTCCGACTTGTGCAACTCATTGCTATTATATGCGTTTGCTCCGAAACTTATTTTGCAACAGGCCGTCGCTAAGTTTGGGGCTTGGCAAGTACCCATGAGGGGTCTCTTGCTATATAGCGATTATATGCAAGGCTGTTTTGAATGATTGGCGCAGCAAGATCCATGGCAAAACCGCCATCGCCATGGGATTGAGGTCTTTTCTAACGAAGAAAAGAGCATGGGTTTGTTTTGTTTGCTGGTGGCACTCGTTTGGGCCGGTTCCTCTCACGGGAACCGGTGTTGGGTCCGTGTGGTTCCGCACAGCAGGTCTCACGGACCATAGATAGGCTCCAAAAGGAGCCGGCCTGCAGCAAGGACCCTCGGCAAGAAAGGAATCCATGTGCCAGATTTCTTCGTTAGAAAAGACCTGTCTCCGGCCCCAGCAGCATAAAGAAACAGCCTCCGGAAACCCGGAAGCTGTTTTTACATGGTGCGATGCGCTCGAATTAGACATCCTATTTGCCCATTGGCGATATGCCAATAGTTTTTGCCCTATTTGCATACTATGCAAATAGCCTGAGGTTTGTCAGGCTGTCATCCCTACTGGTTAGGGGTGTGGAGGAGCTTCTGCAGCCCCTCCAAGAGCAAATCCGACATATGTTCGTCCTGATAGGTTTGGTCGCCCATGGCAGAACAGAACACCTTCGTCGGATCAATGTTGGCGCTGCGCTTGGCCACATCTTTTGAGGTCAAGTGCAGCGCCTTCATGTCTCTAATCGTGCGGTCGTGAACTCTATCGAGTTCGTCTTGCCTGCACTCCATTCTGTCGCGCCGGAATGTCCGGGCGGCACGGATGAACACAAACAAGAGTACAATGATGACCGCGGTGATAGCGACAATCAGGATCAGAAGGTTCATGGTAGTAGTGGTTGTGAGCTCGAAAATCGTCATGGAGCACATCTCCTTTCGTGGTTGAAAGGGATGGCGGCCAGACGCACCACATAGACCATTTGCTCTGCAAAGGGGACCGGTGGTACTTCCCTTTGTTGTTCGTTTCTCCTATAGGTTCGTTTAACATCCAAAATTGGGGACTGATTTCATCGTATGCAAATTGCCGCCATTCCATTTTGCGTGCTGCCAATCCGTCCTGCCCTATGGTCCCAAATGGGACTCCGCGGTTGCCTATAACAGCCAACTCCCCCTATTGCGCTCCCCGGCCCAGCCATGTTATAATATAGGCACAAAAGGGGATGATCGATATGCCGATGCCAAAGCGCGACATCAAGGACAGCGTGTTTACCTTTCTTTTCAGCGATCTCGAATATACAAAGCAGCTGTACCTGTCTCTGCACCCGGAGGATACCGAGATCCGGGATGAGGACTTCAAACTGGTGACACTAGAGAACATCCTTGCTATTGGCCAGTACAATGATTTAGGGTTCCAGGTTCGGGACAAACTCATTTTGTTAGTGGAAGCTCAAAGCACCTTCTCCCCGAATATCCCTCTGCGTATGCTGATGTATCTGGCAAAAACATACAACGAGTATATCGAGGAACACCAGCTTTCCCTGTATCGGGAGAAGAAAGTATCTATTCCTCGGCCGGAACTTTATGTGATATATACCGGGGAAAAAGAAACCCCCGATATCCTGCGTTTAAGCGATATGTACGAGGGGGCTGGATCCGCTGATCTGACAGTGCGGGTGCTGAGGGATGGACAGCCTGGAGATATCCTCTCTCAGTATGTGGACTTCTGCCAAGTGGCAAACGAGCAGGTGTCCCTGTACGGACGCACAGACGAGGCTCTCATGAGTACCATTCAAATCTGCCGGGAACGAGGTATCTTGGTGCCATTCCTGGACAGCCGGAAAAAGGAGGTTATTGACATCATGACAAGATTGTTTAGCCAGGAGAAAGTCTGGGAGATGGAGTTGGCGGCCAACGCCCGGGAGAACCGGGAGGCGGGCCTCAAAGAGGGACAGCAGGAGGGTATAGCAAAGCTGCTGAAGCAGATGCTTGCGAATGCCAGCATTTTGGATGTCTCTCGTATCACGGGCATTCCACAAGAAGAAATTACCCGCATGGTTGGCGGCTGAACGAGCATGCATACAGAAAGAGCCTCAAGGACAAATCCTTGAGGCTCTCCGTTTCTGGGGACGGATGAAAGCAAGGCACCAGCACTTCCTGCTGTGGCCTCCTTAAAAATGACACGGGCCCGAAGAACGGGCCCGTGCAAACCGTTGTGGTGAGATAAATCAGAAACAGGTGAATCCTCCTCCGAACCTTCTGTACTGGCCATACGCTCCTCCGCAAGGGGAGGTATAAAGTATTCCAGAAGCCCCGGATTTAGCCGTAGAAAGATTCACTCAACCCGGAAGTTACTTATCAGCCATATCAATGAGCGCACGGGCAATAACATCAACATCCTTATTATTTAAGGATGCATCATACTTATAGAGACTGGCATGCTCGGCAAAGCTCATGAAATACGGGTGGCCCTTTTCTACTGCAGGTCCGTCAATAATGACCCATTCGCCATCGATGCGGGCTTGAAGCCAAGCGTGCCCACCATATGCAGTATCACCCGTGATGAGACCAACAGTGGGGATTCCAGCAGCTTGAAGAATCTGCATGGTTACATCGGCATAATTGTCACAGTCGCCCTCAGTTCTTCCGTTCTCCCAATTGAAGGTTCCACCAGCCTTATAATCAAACCGGTCGACCACTGCCTGGACACAAATGGTAGCCTTCTCACGGTCGCTCATGCCCGGGGTAAATTCGGAAAAGATTGGATCAAAGATTGACTGGAGACTCTCCCGGGTAGGCGCCACTGTATAGAACCCCACTCTATTGTTTCCAGAAGGGCTATACTTTACCCTGTCCCCTCTGAGCAAGCTCATAGCCTTATCAACAGACAGCTTCAACGGATCCTTACTATCAGGCTGAAACACAGCATAATTGAAATACCTGTTGATGCCATTCTTCATCTCACCCTGCGTAACGATTGTCTCGGTATTCGCAATGGTGCTGCAGGCCGCATTGAAGGCATCCTTATCCGTGATGGCCCGAATCTCAGCCGGCTGATCGGACCAGTAGTCCACCACAGGCTTGTGGGTCTCCAGGCTCAGGGTCACGGGGGTATCGCTGATGGTGCCGACCACGCTGCCGGAAGGCTTCTGAGTCTCCGCAGGATCCTGGGTTTCCACGGGCGGCTCAGGAGTCTCAGGAGTCTTGCTGCCATCAACATTCTCCATCAGACGGACCAGGACCACGCAGGCCTGGGCGCGGGTCATCAGGTTCTCGCCTCTGAAGTTGCCCACATTGTCGACGCCAGCAAGGCAGCCGATCGTGTACATGGCGGTCACAGCATCAACATAACGGCTGGGGATATCCTTGTAGTCGGCGATCCGCTCTGCGGTGGCAGCCAGCTCACTCTCGCCAGGCAGCTCCACGCCCTTTGCCTTCAGGACCCCATACATCATCTGTGCCATATCATACCGGTTCATGGGGGCGTTCATGATATCATCGTCCCAGATACCCTTCTCACAGTTCACGCCGGCTGTGGTGTTCTCGAAGACGCCTTTGTCCATCAGGAGATTAGCGGCGCTCACCCACCAGCTATAGCCAGCTGGCATGGCGTTCAGCTCGTCGTTGTAGAACAGCCGGCTGAGCATGATGGAGAACTGGGCAGGTGTTACATTATCGTTGGGGCCAAACTTGCCGTTTCCGTATCCGGAGACAACACCCCGGCCGGACATGTCCTCGATGGCGTCATAGGCCCAGTGGTTGGTGGGGACATCGGTAAAGGTGGGTTTGCTGGTGGTGGCAAAGATGCCGGCGAAGATGCTGATGAGCATTGCTGCAACCAGCAGCAGGGAAATGCGCTTTTTGTTGTTCGTTGCTTTCATATCGAGGTTCCTCCTTAAATATAGATTTGGGTTCTCCGTTCTTGGGGAGAACTGGGTTCCTTGCCTCTTCACTAATATTATATGCACTTGCTCGAAAAAATATTTTGGGATGATGGAAGCAAATCTTTTTTAACGAAGAAAACATGCGAGGGGTTTTCTTTTCGCCAGGAGAACTCGCCGTAGCCGGCTCCCTCACGGGAGCTCTATGCTGGGTCCGTGAGACAGCTCCTGTAGTCCACTGCCTCATTAGTAGGTTCGCACCTAACAAGTATAATATATCATCCTGCGCCTATTTGCAACACCGAGAAAATCGCCAGGTAGCTCCCGAACTTTAGTTCGGCGAGAGGAATGGCGACCTGTACGCGCAGCGGGCCGCGGAGCGGCCAAGTACCCCTCCTGCACGCATTTGTGGCACAGCCATGCCTGATGTGCTGAAGGTACTCGTGGACGGCGTCGATGAACAGCTGAAGGGCATCATCGTCGAGTACGCTGAAAAGAGTGATATTCTCGTCCTGGCGATGGAGGTGATGCCAGATCATGTACATCTGCTATTGGAATGCCCGTTAGGGCTGTCTCCTATCTCCATCGTGAAAGGTATTAAGCAGACCAGCTCTGTCCATCTGCGCCGGGAGTTCCCTCAGCTGCGCAGGCTACCGACTCGTTGGGCCCGAGATTCATTCTTCGAGACGGTTGGCAGCGCTTCGCTGGATGTAATCAAACCCTACATTAACAATCAGAAAAGCAAATAGCCCGGCGGGGGGGTATCCTCCCGCCGGTTTTTGTTTGCCCTCCTGGTCTGAAAATACGAAAGCACAGATATGCATATAATATATGTAGAGAAGCAAATCTCAGCGAAGGGAGGGCCTGTCTCCATGAAGCGTTCCACTACGCCAAGCTATATCGCGCAGTACCGGCTGCTCTGCACGCCGGACGACAGCAGGTTCATTGGACACTGTCTGTTCCTTGGCTGTAAGACCTATAATATCATGGTCAGCGAGGCGAACAAACGCCTCAACAGCTACTACCGCGACAAAGAGGTCAAGGCTATCCGCATGAAGCAGCGGAAAAAGGGCTACGAGCTCAGCGACGCGGAAAAGGACATCCTCAAGGCTAAGCGGAAACAGTACGGGCTCTCCGAATACGCCTTCCAGGTGTACCTGAAGGTTCACGGCAAACAGATCAGCAACTTCCTGGATGCCAACACGGTGCAGAAGATTGCCTCCCAGGCCTGGAAGGGCGTATCCAGTGTCCTCTTTGGCAAGGGCAAACGGCTCCACTACAAAAAGGTGGAGGAGTTCCGCTCCCTGGAAGGTAAGACCAACCGGCAGGGCATCCGCTACGATACGAAGAAGGGCTGCCTGATCTGGGGCAGCCGGCGGATCCCCATTGAGGTTCGGGGCAATGACAAATGGGGCCAGCGGGCCCTCAGCGACCGGGTGAAGTACTGCAGGGTCGTTGCCAAGTGGCATAAGACCCACTGGGAGTACTACCTCCAGCTGGTGCTGGAGGGTACCTCGCCCACCATGTCGAAGCCCATGTCGCCCAACGCGGAGGTAGGTATCGACCTCGGCACCTCCACGGTGGCCATTACCTACGACAAGAAGCTGGACCTGCGGGAGTTGGGCGGCGAGGTGAACGACATCGAGGCCGAGATTGCCAGGCTGGACCGCAAACTGGACCGGCAGCGCCGGGCCAGCAATCCGCAGAACTACGACAAGCTCGGCCGCATCAAGCGACTCAAGAAGGGTGAGCGGCGGGAGTGGCACTACTCCCAGGGCTACTACAAGACCCTCTATCTCCGCCGCACCCTGTACGCCAAGCGGCAGGCCAAGCTGAAGCAGTCCCACGAACGGCTGGCGGAGGAAGTCCTCTCCCTGGGCAACCAAATCAATGTGGAGCGGATGTCTATGGCCGGCCTGTCCAGGCGGTCCAAAAAGACCAAGCTCAACCCGAAGACGGGGCGGCCGTACAGCAAAAAGAGGTTCGGCAAGAGCATCGCCAACCACGCCCCATCCATGTTTATAGAGATCCTCACCCGCAAGTGCAAGGCCCGCGGAGCCACGGTCACCCGGTACGACCCGAAGCCCATTAAGGCCAGCCAGTATGACCACACGGACGGGTCGAACAAGAAGGCGCCTCTCAGCCAGCGGGAAAAGACGCTCAGCAATGGCGACAAGGTCCAGCGGGACCTGTACTCGGCTTTCCTGATGAAGTGTCTGAACGCTGATGGTACCATCAGCCAGTACAAATGCAACCGCTTCTACCCGGAGTTCAAGCGCATGCACGACGAACTGCTCGCCGAGCTCCGCCGACAGAAGGCCGGCGGCAAGAAATTCCCCAGTTGTATGGGGATCTGAGTTCCTAGCCACAAAATTACCCCTCCCCATGAGATGAGGGGGAGAAGATATCCTAACTTACGACTTCAGAGGGTGGTAGATTCCCGCCCAAGAGTTCCTCAAAGGCCAGGTTCCCTCTTCGGAGGGCCGGCCCTCCCCGGAGAGCTTGCCAGGGGCTTGCCCCAGGGACTCAAAAGACTATGCCTGGTGGCGCTATAGCCTGTATCCTCTGTCCCGCTGGGGTGCTTGCATCCTAAGGTTACGCTGCAGTGTGAAGCGATGAAAGGTTTTCCTGGATGGACAGCCAACAGACTGTCCAGATGAAGGGAAAGCCGCGGTGTAGTCCCTTGCCGCAGTTGAAGTTTGGGATGGGGCTAAGTTCGGCGCCTCGCCGGACAAAGAACCTCCCGAACTTTAGTTCGGTGAGAGAATCAGAGATCGTTGTTTTCGAAAACCTGCACAGCGGACATTGATCTGCCGCCGCAGCCGGTGGTCATGCTGGACGCCACACTCAGCCATCTCCGCCCGCATCCTCGATAGCCCGCTCCATGCTGGCCAGCACCTCGTCAGCAGGGACACACTCCACCCCTGCTCCCGGTCCCGCTTCGCCCGCAGCAGGTCGGCGCAGAGGGACCGTTCAGAACTCATGCTGATATTCTCCATATCGTCGTCCTCCTCATTCCCATGAGATGGAAAGCTGTTTCTTATTCTTTGTGCAGCCGGTCGGATACAGACTAATCTCGGGGAGACAGTTCTCCAGTATGGGATTCCAGAGCTTCGATACGGTGGTCCTGTGTCAATATTTCCATCTGGCTGATGGCGATGGCGTTGAGCTTCGCCAAGCGCTCGGCCTGAGACATCCCTTCTCCGATAAACACCGCATTCAGATTTTCCAGATTGGACAGGCAGACCAGCTGAGAGACATTGGCGTAGTCACGGATATTCCCTTTCAGATCCGGATGGCTATCCCGCCACTGCTTTGCAGTCATGCCGAACAGAGCCATATTCAACACATCGGCTTCACTGGCATACACCATGGAGACTTGCTTTGCGGAAAGCTCCGGCGGAATCAGGTTCTCCTTGATGGCGTCTGTATGGATGCGGTAGTTGATCTTGGCCAGGTTTCGCTTGATGTCCCAACCAAGCTGTTTCATTTCCTCAGCCTTGAGTCGTTCAAACTCTTTGATCAGATAGATTTTGAACTCTGGGCTGATCCACATGCCAAACTCAAAGGCGATGTCCTTGTAGGCGTATGTGCCGCCATATCTTCCAGCCTTTGCCCGCAGTCCAATCGCATGAGTCTTTTCGACCCACTCTTTGACGCTGAGCTTATAGCTATTCAGGCCGGCATGGCTTTTAACTACGGCGAATTCGCCATAATTAAAATCTGGGTTGTGGATTTGTTCCCATATCCCAAGGAACTCGACGGTGTTTCTGTTTCGCAGCCAGTCAGAGATGAAAAAGTCCCCATCTTTCGCCTTGAGCATATCCGTCAGGGAAATATAATCCTTGCCATCTATGGTTCTGACTGCAATTTCTGCTCCGTGGACAATCAATTTGTTATTCATTCAGGAAACTCCTCCATAGCGAATTGATACTGGGGGGGGATAGCGCCGTTTGTCAGGACTTTCACCGAAGCCAGCTCCCTCTGTGACCTTCGCAGAAGGTCATGTGGTGACTTTCAAAGGAAGTCATGTGGCAGCTTTCCGGATGAAAGCTGTGTTGGGAGCCTATTTGCGGTCTGTAGGCCGCTTAGCACTGGCTCCAGCAGCCTAAGCCTGCGAGGACGAACAGCTGTTCATCCTCTATGATATAACATGTTGTGCTAGTTTGCAATATTCGCTGCGCAAAACAGAATGTTTCATGGGCTATATGAAGTCTAACTTCGTACTAAAGGCAGTGCAAGAATGCTTTGCAGCTTTTCTTCGCCAGAAAAGGCCCCTCTCCTCTCAAAAACGCAAAAAAGAACGGCCCCTCAGTTGGAGGGGCCAGTATTATTTTTGACAGAGGTGCCTCCTTTTTAACGAAAAAATGTGCGGGGAGTTTGTCTTCGCCCGGAGCTGTGGCATGAGCCGGCTCCGTTTCGGAGCCTATTTGGGGTCCATGGGATTTGCTCGTTTGCCGCTACAGCGGAGATAGTTGTAGGTTTTCGAAGAAAACCTATGTGGGCTGTAGTACAAAACAGCGGAACCTCACAGACCTGGCATAGGTCCCCGAGAGGGAACCGGCTGTGGCGATGGCCTTCGGCGAATAGCACAGCCCTTGGCCACATTTCTTCGTTAAAAAAGACCCGGCTCCCCATGGAAACTCCCAGCCATCACTGCCGCCAACTCCCAAGAACAAACCCAACAGAAAACGCCAAGATCTCTGATAGCGGCAAGGGCCAGGGGCAGGATTTCGTACATAGACATAGGACTACCTCCCTTCTTTGTTTGGGGATTCAGGAACCCAAAAATACGCCGAAAAGCGTCCGCAAGTTATTGACAAGGCGGTCGATTTGTTGTAGTATGATTGTGTAGTAAGCCATTGGTGGTTGCATAAAACAATCAGCTTTGGCATACAATGGATCTGGAACTGTAAGGTTCCCGGTGTGAGGGCACCGCAAAAAGTTGAGCTGGACATGGGACAGGCTAACCACCCATGGCTCACGGCGTCATCAGGGCGCCAAGCCCGGCGACTGGGATTAAAGTCGTGGTCCATATGGGGGACCCAACGATTCCCATAGGTATTGAGCGTTAGTAGAACGCGACGGCTGGCAACCAGCAGAAAACCCTCTGACAGGGTGGCATTTTTGCCACCCTGTCTTTTTTTGGAGAGATGAAATGAAGAAAAATGAAACGCTTGCAAAGCTAAGAAACGGCATCGTCTCCGCGGCCAGAAACTATTCGAGGAAGCTAACCGGGCGTGCATTCCTCTATGTTTTCGGCAACGAATATATTGAAGTTGTCTTCCTCCCAGAGAATTTTCTGCACCTGACAGGCGTTGGCACGAACATGAAGGCCGGCGCCTTCTATCGGGCCGCGAAGAGGGGCGAACTCAGCGAGCACCAGATCAGCATCGATCCCAGGAACTCTGACTTGCCAAAGAGAAAAATTCCCCGCCTGATACGACTGCATGAACTAACAACCAGAGAGGTTGCTGTGCTGAAGGACCTTAGGACAGCAACGGAGACCTATTCGATTGCCCTTTCGGATCTGGAAATATCGGTTGGGATGTACAAGCATGGCAAGACATATTCTCCGCAGACGATGCGCGTACGGGACAAGGCCTTCGAAAACAGTAGTGGTGGGGAAATTGTGGATTTCATCTTCGCCAGGCAGTATGGGGAAACCAAATATACGGCCTGCACCTTCCAGGATCCGGCAAAGGAGATTCCGGCAACGATTCTGCCGCTGCTGGACCCGGCTTTGGCAGATGGGTCCGCCCCTACCACGGCACCACCCGCCCCGTAAAACCCTCTCAGCAGGACGGCAGAGAGGCCGTCCTGTTTCTTTTTCCCCTCCATCTGCATACCGGAATATCCTCCCCCCCCCACATCCCACGCTAAAAATGCGAATATGGATAGAGACAGAACAAACGGCTCTCCTGCCTGGACTTTGGCAGAGGGGCCGCTTTGTTGTTTAGGGAAGGTTTGTTGCCAGTTTTTTAACGAAGAAATGAGGTGGGGGATTTTGTTTTTTCCTAATGCTGTGGGCGCGGGCCGGCTCCGTTCCGGAGCCTATGTTGGGTCCGTGGGACTGCTCTTTCTAGCCTGTGCCAATGATTCGCACACTCCCTCTCCTCTACCAGTCTGAAGGCGGCTGCAGTATGTTCCTAATGGGCACTTCTCCTTCCATTTCAGCTTTCGAATGAACTCCGGCAGTTTTGCATACAACTGTATAACGGAACAATTTAGGAGCAAATGAAGGAAGGAGGTAATACATATATGGCAAATATTATAAAACTTGGCAGCTTGTACTTAGATGGTCATCCAGTAGAAATCGGAACTGAATATGTTCCTGGCCAGACTATCAGGATTGGAGACACAATCACTGGCAAAGAAATATCCTGGGTGGGCGTCAACGGGATGCTCATTGCCGACCGTTGTATCCTCACCAATGCCAGCTGGGACGACCTGAATGCTCAAAACCTGGCGTTTGGGAAGGAAATCACCATTGGCGAGTTTCGTTTTACCGCAAGGCTGCTTCAGGTTGGAGCTGAAGAAGGTGTCCCAAATGAGTGGGATGCTGCGCTCGATAAGGTCGGAGAAAACAATGATATCTGGCACTGGAAAGACTCCTGGTTCTGGGGGCAGGAGTACGCAGTGAGTGCGTCGCACCGTGCGATCCGTGGGTACATTTCGGCCCGCAGCTGCTATTTCAATTCGTCGTCCACTCGGAATGTGACTGTCGGTTTCCGCCCCGCCCTAGTCCCTCTGCTCTCAGACACCCTGGGCAATACCCGCAGTGGTGAAAAGCTGATGCTTTGGGGCAGCCAGAATATCGTATTCGGCCGCCTAGAGGAACTCACTGACTATGAGGTGGTGCTCTCTGGTGGGGATGGATCTCTGTCCGACGGTTTCGGCAGCCGTATCAGCGATGGACGAATCGTCATTGATCGGGGCGCCGTTGCCGGGGTTCAGACAAGACGGAGGTAATATAATATGGCAAATATCATTAAGTTAGGCAGCCTCTATCTGGACGACTGCCCGGCAGACACAGAAATAGTGTACAACTCCGGCCAAGCCATCAGGATCGGCGAAGCTGTTCCTGGCAAAGAGATCAGCTGGGTAGTGGTGAACAACATGCTCATCGCCGACCGATGTATCCTAACCAAGATTAGCTGGGACAACCTGAAGGCCAACGGCTTAGTGTTCGGCAAGGAAATCTCCATAGGAGGCTTCCGTTTCACAGTGAGATTGATTCAGGTTGGAGCAAAAGAAGGCGCACTTGACGAGTGGGATGCGGCTCTTGACACCGTCGGAGAGGATGACTCCATCTGGCATTGGAAAGACACCTATTTTTGGGTACAAGAACCAGGGAAAATAGCGTCGTACCGCGCTCCCCGTGGGTACAATTCGGCCCGCTACTGGTATTGGCTCGGCTGGTCCGGTCGGGACGCGTTCCTCGGTTTCCGCCCTGCCTTAGTCCCCATGAACACCGATCATCTGGACGAGATCCGCATCGGTGAGCAACTGAGGCTCTGGGGTGGGCAGAGCATCGTATCTGGCTGCCTAGAGGAAATCAGCGACTATGAGATGGTTCTCTCAGGCTGGGACGGCGCATTGTCCGGTAACTTCGGGAACCGTATCAGCAATGGACGAATCGTCATTGATCGTGGCACCGTTGCCGGGGTTCAGACAAAACGGAAGGAGGCAACATAATATGGCAAATATCATTAAGTTAGGCGGCCTCTATCTGGACGACTGCCTGGCAAACACAGAAATAGTGTACAACTCCGGCCAAGCCATCAGGATCGGCGAAGCTGTTCCTGGCAAAGAGATCAGCTGGGTAGTGGTGAACAACATGCTCATCGCCGACCGATGTATCCTAACCAAGATTAGCTGGGACAACCTGAAGGCCAACGGCTTAGTGTTCGGCAAGGAAATCTCCATAGGAGGCTTCCGTTTCACAGTGAGATTGCTTCAGGTTGGAGCAAAAGAAGGCGCACCAAACGAGTGGGATGCGGCTCTTGACGCCGTCGGAGAGGATGACTCCATCTGGCATTGGAAAGACGCCTATTTTTGGGTACAAGAACCAGGGGAAATAGGGTCATACCGTGCGTATCGTGGCTACAATTCGGCCCGCTACTGGGGCAGCCGCTCGTCCGGCTATCGAAACGCGAGCCTCGGTTTCCGCCCCGCCCTAGTCCCCCTGAACACCAATCATCTGGACGAGATCCGCATCGGTGATCAACTGAGGCTCTGGGGTGGGCAGGGCATCGTATCCGGCCGGTTGGAGGAAATCAGCGACTATGAGGTGGTCCTCTCCGACTGGGACGGCACACTGTCCGGCGACTTCGGCAGCCGCATCAGCCATGGACGCATCGTCATTGATCGGGGCGCCATCGCAGGAGCACAGAGAATCTAATACCGCATACCGCGCCAAAAGCGGGACTGGGAGATATCCTCCTGGTCCTGCTCCTTTTTTGCCTACATCCAGGCTAGTTCCCCCAGGTTGGGCTCCAGTTTTTTAACGAAGAAAGTGGCACAAATAGCGAGGATTCTAATGGAACAAGAACATAGTTGGAGTGGGCTGCATAGGATAGCATGGCGGCTGTGGAGTTGTGCTGGGAAATTGCATAATTGCAGAAAACTCTTTTCTGTTTGTTGCACAGGAGAGCTAGGAATCTGGCTACAGTTTTTCGAGGCAGCGTGCCGGCTCCTTCGAAGCCTACGCAGAACCCGTGAGGCTGCCTGTTTGCAACAACAGCCAGGATATTTTCCGGTTGCACAAAACAGAGAAACCTGTGCCATCTTCACTCCTCATACGCCAGTTCTTCATGGCCTTCTTTTGCCGAACTCCCCGGCTCCTTCTTCCTATAATCACCTACCTTGTCCCATCCGGTCACAAACCACATTGAACACCGCCAAGTTCCATTGTGGACCCATGCAGTTACCGCAGCACAATCGTCAAAAACCGTGTATTCGCAGCATAGTCCCCGTATATCCTCTCCGCCGCAGCACAGCCTCAGTCTATCTTTTCAGTTGCCGCATAGTCTCCGTCCATGCTTCTCCGGTCACGGCATAATCCCCCGACCATCCTCTCCGCCGCACCATAGCCACCGTCCATGCTCTCCATCACAGCACAGCCACCGTCCAAGCCTTCCATCCCCCAATCCGATATTTCCAGCCCATCCATCCTTCCACATCGCCCCTTCTGTTTTAGCCATGATGCCGGCAACGGTGGAAACCTCTGTATTCTGGAATGAGAAACCGGCCAGCCATCCCCGGTGGTGCCATGAAGGTCGACGCAAATCGGGCATATCACCGGCCATGTTTCTGCGCCGATGCGGCTCTGTTCTGCACTCCGGTGGCGCCGGCGACGGTGGAGTCTGGCTTGGGGATGCCGGGACGGAGGACGGAACCTGGGAACGACGGGATGGATGAGCTACCCATGGGGGAGCCCGCTCCCGGCGGACGCCGCCCAGCTTCCGACCAATCCATCTAACCTCTCCGCACCGTCTCCGACCCACACACCTACCAGCCGCCGCCCCACGCACCTGCAATCTGCCGCCCTTGTCTCCCACTCCCAGGCATCCTTTCCGCCACTCTCCCCTCCATTCCATTTTTTTACATATTATTTGCATATTAGAAAGCTATTATCCGCATATTATTTTCGACCGCACCGGGTTGAGCTGCGGAGGAAGGGAGCGCCCTCACGGACCTTACATAGGTCCCTGTGAGGGGACCTGCCCGGGCGAGAGACTGGGGAAAAGAAATATCCTCCGGCAGTTTTCTTCGTTAAAAAAGACGCTTCTCGCCGAGACACGGATCTCCAGCAGCCTGGGATATAATAGTCGCTGGGAAAGGGGACCTGTCAGGAGTCCATGTGCAGCAGATCTTTTTGCACGGTTGGGAGTACAGTACAACTGAAGGGACCAGCGGTCGCAGCAAAGCAGGATCAGAAGGGAGCACCCTGGCCCCGCTTTTCTCGGCCTCATCCAGCTTAGCGGCCGGGAGTTTCTTTTCGCATATTATGTAGGTATTATTTACATATTGCGCATATGAATTGGATATTATTTGCCTATTATGTGATTATTATTTGAATATTAGGCTGAATGAAATTAGATATTATCTGCATATTATATGGGTATTGTTTTTTTTTGATGGGGCGGGCGTGCAGAACTGGCGCGTTCGCTTGGAAGTGGGATATATAGGCAGTATCGCTATTCTGATGCGCGCCTTTGTAGATGCTCCCCATCTTCTATGTCCAATGGTGTCCGTATATATAGGGCTATTCTGCTATATGCAGAGGCTCCACTCCCCTGCTGTACCGATATCCGTCTGTGAGCGTGTCTTCCTGTATATAGACATTTTGTACTTTTGACCTGTAGGGCGTCTTTTTTAACGAAGAAACTGGCCGAGAGATCATCTCTTTTGCCAGATCTTTTGCCGCGAGCCGGCTCCTTGCGGAGCCTGCATATGGTCCGTGAGGCCTGCCTCTTGCGCAGTTGGCTCCCGTGTAGTACAATTTTCCTTGTCCATCGCCGCTTCCATGCCGGAAGGGCTCCGGAGTGCGAGATGGAAACAATTTGCTTTGTGTATCATGTTAAGCAGAGAAAGAAAGGAGTTGTTCCCAACTATGACAAAAACCGAACTGATTTCCGCGATGGCTGCCGAGTGCAGCCTCTCAAAGACTGACGCCGGCAAGGCTCTGGATGCCTTCATGCACCAGCTGACTGCTCCCACCCCTTACGGAGTGGGGTTCTTAGAGAAGGGCGCGTAGCGTCCTTCTCTATTACTACCCATTCCATTGGTTGGTGGTGTCACCGGGGAGGGAGTTGTTCACCCCTTGCGGGGAGAAGGACCCTCCGGCGCATGCATGCCTGCTGCGCAGCCTCCCGAAGGAAACTACATGCGCCAAAACATCCACTTTACAGCCGTGGAGGACATCTGACCATCCTCATGCAGCTGATGCACAGTCCCTAGCAGAGCTTCCGCCCCGCCGTATGAGACTGCCGTGCCATTTCTCGGTGCGTGCCTTAGGCGAGTCCTACGACTCGCTTCCTCTGCCGAAACAGAGGCCGGCGTGCTGAGTATGGGGTGGCGCTCGTCCTACCACCCGCTGATCCACTTATCCGTGGGATATTGCCCCATCGAGGGCGAAGATATCATTCTTACGCAGTCTTGCGGCGAACGCCCATGCTGCTGGGCAGGGGCTTATCGCCTGCGGCAAGGGCCGCCATTGCCTTGTCGTGCATCTGGAGGAACTTCGGATAGTCCCTGTTGCACGCGCTGACCAGAAAACCGTCCAGCGCTTTGTTGCTGTGCATGATCAGGAAGGCCGAATACAGGTCCCGCTGGACCCTGGCGCCATCCTCAAGGATATCCACCCGCTGGGATAGCTTCTTCTTAATATATTGGCCGGTCATATGGTGGAACTGGGAGGCCCTGGCCTTCCAGGTGTTGATCCGATAGAAGGCGCCGCCCTGGGCGAGGACCTTCTTCTCCAGGATGGAGAGAAAGGACCCCGGCGACTTGTTGGCGATCGACTTGCCGAACCTCTTTTTGGAGAGGTTCTTGCCCTTCTTATTCTTCCGGGTCTGCTTGGACCGCCTGGACAGGGCCCGCCAGGACATATCCTCCACATAGAAGCGGTCGCCGGCTGCGAGCAGCTGGTTCGCCAGCTGCTGGTGTCTGGCCTTCCGGAGGTCTGCCTGCTTGCGGTAGAGGTGCCGCCTGTGCCGCTCCATCTCCCGGTACTGTTTGCTCTTTACCCACTTGCGCTTGCCGTGGCCGTCGAGCAGTTCCCTGGGCAGGCGGTTCCTGGGGATGATCTGCCCATCCTTGTCGAACATGCCAGGGTTTGTGGCCCGCCGGGACCGGTCCATGGCCCGGTTGATGCGCCGGAGCTCCTTCTGAAGGTTCTGGGCGCCGGGAGCCAGCTCCACCAGGTCCAGAACCTCCTCACCGCAGAAGGCCAGCGTCTGAGGGCCAATGTCCATTCCGAGACGGCCCTTACCCATCGGGTGGAGCAATTCGCCCGTGTCTGTCTTAGCCTTTACGGGCGGCGAGCCCTTCAGCACCAGCTGGAGAAAATACCGCCAGCCCTCAGGGTACGCCTTGCGGGTGATCCGGCAGTAGCAGACCTCCCGGCTCAGGGCCTCAGCCTCATAGCCATAGGGATCCTTGCGGCTGCGTTTGACCCTGATACCAGTCTTATGCCGTCCCTGCCCGATAAAAAACTTCATGGTCTTCCTGTCGAAGACCATGTTGGTGGAATTGTTCTTCCCCTCGATGGTAAGGAACTTGTTGATCCCCGAAAAACGGATCGACCTGCCCTTGCCGTAGAGGTAGCTCTGGAACATGCTCCACACATCATCGGCCAGCCGCTGGGCGACCATACTGCCAACAAAGGCGGTGTAGCTGCGGCGGTATTTGGCCATCCGCTTTTCGAAGTCTCCACGGGAGAACCCATACTTGCGGGTAATGCTGTTGCGGGTCTCATAGAGGGGTTTCTGTTTAGCCTGAAACTCCTTGGCCTTCTGCAGCAGCTGGGTGCGTTTCATCTCCCTTGCCTTGGAGAGAGGTTTCGTTTTGGCCTTTTCATCCAGCTCTGCGAGGAGCTTCATGTCAGAGCCGTACTCCGAACGCAGGTCAGCGAGGGCCTGGTTGGTCTCGCGCCACAGGCGAGTGCGGGTCATCTCGTTCAGCTGAGTCTTGTACCACTCGATCAGCTGGTTCTTGAGCTTGTTTTCGATCTGGAAGATCTGGTCGAGGAAGCGGGTGTCTCTGGGATAGCAGTTGAGCGGCAGCGTCAGAACGCAGCGTTCACCGACCTCGATATCTTTGTTCCAACGGCTCACCAACCGCACCTCCTTTACCCGTGGTTCTTTTGGCTGGCTATGTACTGTTTGATCGTTTCAGAGCTGACCTCGCCGGCAGTGGAGGCAAAGTAGCTCCGCGTCCACACCGACTGTGCCCTGGAGAGCTCCGAGAACTCCCTCAGCAACACCCTTGCTGTGTTTGTTTTGATGATGCGTACCGCATCAGCCGCGCTGACATCAGGCGGCACATTCACAAATAGATGACAGTGATCTTTATCGCACTCCAGGGCCAGTACCTCAAAGTCATTTTGCTCGCAGATTTGGTAGACCAGTTCCTTGAAGCGGTCTTCCAGACCATCGTACAAGAATATCTTCCGCCGATAGCGCGGGCAAAATACCAGGTGGTAGTTGATCATGGACACGCTGGTGTTGCGATGCTTATATCTCGTTTCCATGTATATATTATACGCGGTGACTGAAAACTCGTCAAGCATTTTTGCAAAAAATAAAACATTCGTTTGATTACATAGTGGGAAGCAGGAAGCAAAGGGAGACGGTCGGGACATTCGTCCCTTCCGTCTCCCTAATCCGCATAGCTAACAGTCTGGCCCCGCTTTCATCCCACCCCTTACGGAGCGGGCTTTCCCGCGGTCCATTTTGTAATCCCGGATGGCCCGCCAGGTCTGCAGATTGTTGTACAAAACTTCGTGACAGATTCGGCGATAGGTCTCAGCCTCCTCAGGAGTCGGCTTAGGAATGCCGAAGTCGGCCCAGAGTTTCTCCGCGGGGATGAAGTACTTCTCCTGTTCCTCCTTGGGCTTTTTCAACATCTCTTCCACCTCCTCGAACCGGCGGTCGAGTTCAGCCCGCTCCTCGGCAACCTTCTCCTCGCTGTACCCGCAGAAGGTCATCTCCCAGAGGATGACTTCAGCCAGGTCCAGGGCACCGATGGCAGCGATGTTCCGTTTGTCCACCTCATAGCCAAGGATCTCCGCCCAGGGGGACAGGTCGTAGGCATAGCTTTGCGGGTTGGACTGGAGGTGGGACAGCCGGTCCAGCTCATCATCGGAGAGTCCGTCCGTGCCGGAGAGGGCACCGATCTCGGAATCGAGGTCGAAATCGGAGAGCAGCTCGTCCTTCCGGAAGAGGGACGCAGAGAGCGACTCTTCTCCATCCATCATGTACCGGATGCCCAGGAGAATATGGTTGGTCTCGATGGGTTCGATGCCGGCCAGTTTCTCGATGAAGGCAGACATGTTGGCGATGGCCGTCTCCAGGTTGCTGTCGCTGATCTGCGTGTCGGGCATCTCCCGAAGCTGGGCGATATGACGGGTCGCCAGCTCGCGGGTGGGGACAGAAAAGATGAGTTCTTTGGCGTTCATGTTTTTGAAAACCTCCTTGGTTGGGTCGGTTGTTGCTTTCTGCAGACCTAGCGAGGCGGTCTGTGTGGCGGCTCTATCGAAGCCTGCCGTGTGGCAGGGATGATATGCACGCTCGATTTCTTCAATTTGGCTGGCCCGCACGCCATACATCAGGTCCCGGAGGGACCGGCTGCCATGAGGGTCTCAGGCAAAGAGAAATTCTCCCGCCCTTTTCTTCGTTAAAAAAGATTCGTTCCCCTCCCCTGCTGCCAGAATATTAGACAGGCAGGATGCCAAAGTCGCCAGACTCAGTCTTAGCAAAGACCTCACAGACCTGGTCGTATAACAAGACATGTTTCCGCTGCACGACCTGGTTGTCGTGGTAGTGTCCGAATACCCAGCCCTTGTACGCTACATTGCCTCGCAGCTTCTCGAAATAGTTGGTAAGCTCGTCCAGCTGGTACATACCGCCACTGATGATATCAGAAATGCTGGATGGCGCACAATGGGAGATAATCAGGTCCACAGCTCTGCCATTGGCATCCAGGTTCTTCTCTGCCTCGTCGTACTCTTCCTGGGATGGAATCTCCTCCGGCCACCAGGACCAGCCCTTGATCCGAAAAAGAGCGTTCTGGGAGCGCAGCTTGCGGTAGTCGTCCCGGAAGAATGGGTCGTCCGGATCCAGGATGCCATCACGGATATCGTGGGATGAGGCACCGCCCATGGCAAAGACTTTCAGACCGGCAATATCGAAGATTTGACCGCGCATCAGGTGCAGGATGGACGATCGAATGCGGTGGACTTTACCGCCATGCCACTCCTCCACTGGGAACTGGGCCAGCCTGGCGTGGTTCTCATGGTTTCCGTCTACAAACAAGGTCGTGAACGGTTTGTTCTCCAGCCAGTCCAGCCAGTACTCCTCCTCCATGCTGCCGTTCCAGATGCAGCCGAAGTCTCCGGCAATTAGTACATAGTCTTCTTTGGACAGTTCTTTCTGGGCGGGGAAATTTTTCGTGTTTAGCTTGGAGAATTCTCCGCAGGCGTTGCAGTGCATATCTCCAGTGACGAACAGTCTGTTCATGTGCTAGTTCCTCCTCTCTTGGGAACAGGGATGTCCCTGTCTATATCTATTATATGCGGATGCCACTTTGCGAATTTCCGTAGAGAGGTGTCTTTCTTAACGAAGAAAGTGGCAGGGGGAATTTTCCCTTCGCCGGAGTCTTTTGCCGCGGGCCGGTTCCCTATCAGGAACCTATTTCGGGTCCGCGAGAGAGCTTTGCTCCATAGTGAATCTCCCCACGGCTAAAGCCTGGGGGTCTGGAATACTTTATACCTCCCCTTGCGGAGTGGCATACAGCCAGTATAGAAGGTTCGGAATCAGCAAATTCGAACACAGCAAAGTGACTGATCCTATGGCTTTCAAAGAAAGTTATGCGGAAAGATTCCGCGGAAGCAGTCGCTCCGGAGTTCCAGTACATCATCCAGAGGGACCGCCGTGCCGTCAGCAAGATGCAGGATTCGCGTAATGTCATCAATTTTTTTCAGCTGTCCTGCGGTCGTAACATATTGGCCGCCGGCCTTCTTCTCATCCGGGAGAAACCAGACCACGGTGACCTCCGGCCGCTCCTGGATATGCTCTACCAGTATGCTCAACCGCCGGTCCAACTCCGCCCTGTCATCCTCCTCCAGCTCAATTCGCCGGTCGGTCAGCCGGGTTGTCTCCGCAATGGCGTTGCCGTGGCCCGTCAGGGCCGCAAAAGGAGAGAACTGCGCCGCTCGGTCCGCCATGGGCATCCTGGGATGCTTGGGTGAGGTAGGATGGGGCAGGTGAATGATGTTGTCGTATGGCCCGCTCACTCGTGGTGCCCTCCTATCGTCTGGTTGCGCTCTCGGGCGGTGGCGCCGTCCTCTAGGTTCAGCCCCTTGAGGACGGCGTTCTTTCCGTACTTTTTCTTGATGCCCAGCATGACCTCCTGAATTTTTCGCTCCCTGGCATGGGCAGCCTCGTCCGCCTGTTCCTGCCGTTCCTTGGCGGCGTAGTCGGTGAACAGGTCCATCTGCTCAGATTCCTGTTCCGGGGTCTTACCCTCCTCCAGCAGCCGGTTGGCGCTGATGCTCAGCCGCCGGATCATCAGGTTCCTATCCACGATACGGTCATACAGTTCCGTGACAGCATCCAATAGTTTCTTCCCGGAGGATGTATAGGACAGGTTGGCGGTGCCGTGGGCGTGCTTAGGGATCTTCCGTCCGTAGCGGTCGATTTTGACTTCGCCGTGAAACTGTTTTGCTCTGTCGGGGTCGGTAAGGTTTTCAATGTCATACCCCACCGTCAGTGTCAGCTGGTCGGTAACCAGCCCCTTGCCCACCAGATCCAGGGCCAGGGCGTCTGCCATCTCCCGGACCACCAGCCTGGCTTTGGGAAAGTCGTATGGGCACTGGAGAACCTGCCCGGAGACGATGCTCTTATTCTCTGGCTGGTAGGCTTTCACATCGGCCAGGGTGCAGGGCTCCCAGCCCCATGCGTGATCGATGAGCAGTTCGGCGTTGACCCCGAACAGCTTGTAGAGTAGGTCTTCGTTGTAGTGATCCGTGGGATTGCCAATGCTGCACCGGGCGATATCGCCCATGGTGAAGAGGCCATTGCCCTCCAACTTCCGGGCGTAGCCGGGCCCCACCCGCCAGAAGTCGGTGAGAGGACGGTGACCCCACAGCTTCTGCCGGTAGCTCATCTCATCCAGCTCCGCGATCCGGACGCCGTACTTGTCCGCAGGGACATGCTTGGCCTCGATATCCATGGCCACCTTGGCCAGATAGAGGTTCGTGCCGATGCCCGCCGCAGCGGTGATCCCGGTAGTCTTGAGAATGTCCAGAATGATGGTCCTGGCCAGCTCCCGTCCGGTCATGTGGTACAGGTCCAGGTAGTGGGTGGCATCCATGAACACCTCGTCAATGGAATAGGGAAAGATGTCCTCCGAGGCGATGTATTTGAGATACACCTGATAGATCTTCGTACTCCAGTCAATATAGTGGGCCATCCGGGGCGGAGCCACTAGGTAATCCAGGGCCAGGGCAGTGTTGGCCCGCACCTCTGGGTCCTGGACTGAGGAACCAGTGAGGGCATGGCCGGGGGCGGCCCACTTCCTCCGTGTGTTGACCTCCTTCACTCTCTGGACCACTTCGAACAGCCGCGCCCGGCCGGAGATGCCGTAGGCTTTTAGGGAGGGCGTCACGGCCAGGCAGATGGTCTTTTCCGTCCGCCGCTGATCTGCTACCACAAGGTTGGTAGTCATGGGGTCCAGCCCCCTCTCCACGCACTCTACGGAAGCGTAAAATGATTTCAGATCGCAGCAGATGTAGGTTCTGTCTTTCATGTGGGTCACATCCTCCTGTGCGGGATGTCAGGGGCATCTGGCAGTGATCAAATCCCACCGCCGTCTGACTGCTCAACCAAGTCCAATCCATACTGGGCCAGCAGGCTCCGGGCCTCGGTCTCTCCCTCTGGAGTGATGTAGGCTGGTGAAGTCCGGCCGTCAGAGCGGATCAGGCCCGCCTCCGACAGTTTGTCCAATAGACAGTGGTCATACCCCTTCCAGCACCGGCGGACAAGGGGATACCTCTCCCGAGCTACTTTCTTGACTGCCCGCAGCCCAGGCGTGTCCCGCTCCTCCCATGAGGTTAAATACATCAGCATCAGCGTAAGATCCTGGATCGTCTTTTCCCTGGCTTTCATTCTGCCTATCCCCCGATTCAATATGTTCTGCTGCTATCATACCACAAGGCTGGCAGCCCGTCTATATAGGCGCGGGGCAGTCTGGACAGTATCCATATAGGGCAAACACCTCTTCTGCGGCCGGGGATTCTTTTTTAACGAAGAAAGGAGGCGGGAGGGTTTCTTTTGCCGGCTGCTATTGCTGAGGGCCGGCTCCGTTCCGGAACCGATGTCGGGTCCGTGAGGGCTGCCTTTTGTCGCACAAACCACATAGGTTCATGCGAAAACCTACAAAAAAGAGGCCACGGATGATTCCATGGCCTCTCTTAAAGGCGGGTGTCGTGGCGGGTGTAGCATCCTCCCGCATCTCTCAGGGAAATTCCCATTGTCGTACCATCGGCGTGTACTGACTACTCCCCGTGCCTAAAAGCAGGGGGTTCCTATGTACGAGCCGGCCATACCAATCGATGCAGATCGAGCTTTTCGGCTTTAGCCTTTTTGTCCAGATGTGGGAACATGACTCCATCGTGCTTCTGCTACACCATCCCGCGATATGGGAGCGCCCCAGGGGTTTCTGGAGCACCATTTTTGGCAGATCAGCTGACGATGTCGCCGTCCAGGTAGAATACAACGAGCACCGTATCACTGAAATACCAGGAGCTCTGATCCAGGACCTTGTACTTCACGCCCATGACATCCTTGGCCCAGGTTTCCAGATGCTTCATCCAAGCCTGCCGTTCAGCCTTGGCATCACGGCTGTTATTACCGCACATAGGCAGGTAGGGCTGGGTGACATAGCACCGGCGGCCAGTCTTGGAGTTTTGGAACATACAGGGCGCATGATCCATGAGGAAGCCAGGCTCCTTCGTCTCCAGGGTGAAGAACCACTCCTCACCAGGCGTGGTGAACAGCTCCTGGATATCGCTGCCGGCCAGAACCGACTTCAGAGTCAGCGGATTGGGGTGGGCGGCCAGACCATACTGGTCAAAATCATTGTCGGTGCAGAACTTCTGGAACTTGGCGACCGCCTTGCCCTCATATTCGGGGGCGACGCACAGCTCGCGCTTCAGAGTTGCCAGGTCGGCATCCTTCACCGGCAACCATGCAAATTTCTGAGACATATCAGATATTCTCCTTTCGACTTTTTGTTGTTAGGGATCAGGCAGCCTCCTTCTTGCCGTGCGTAGCGGCAAGGTACAGGAGACTCATCACGGCGATCGTGCTGCTGACAATGCCAAGCTCGTGCCGGATGGTGGGGTCTTTCTTGTCGGCTACAGCGGGCGCCCAGTACACCAAGCCGCTGGCGGCGTTCATGGCCAGGCCTAGGCGCGGCTTCTTGAACTTCAGGATGGCTACGAAAGCTCCGATCTGGGTGGCTATGCCGGTGGCCCGGCAGATGTTGTTGATCGCAACTTTTTTGCCCATGTCTTTGGTCCCTCCTTTGATTTTTTTTCTACCCGTACAGGGCACATGGCGGGGATGGCTGGACTCGAACCAGCGAATATCGGGGCCAAAACCCGAGGCCTTACCACTTGGCTACACCCCTGTAGAGAGCGGTGCAGCTCCGCTGGGGGGACTGCACCGCTAAATTGTTGGTCTTAGTGCTTGGCAACATCCTTGCCGATATCTGCATCGTCCTCAGTGCTGTCAGCGGCATCACCATCAGCAGCTTCGCCGTCGTCAGCAGCATCAGAGCCATCGCCTGCATTGGCGTCATCCACGACTTCAGTGCCGTCAGGCGTCAGTACCGGATCACCCTGGCTGTCGGGAGTCACGCTACCATCAGGCGCAGAGGCATCAGGCGCGGAGGCGTCGGGTTCGGAGGCATCAGGGGTGCTGGAGCTGTCGGGAGTCTGGGACTCATCCACCTGGGCCGACTGGCTGACATCAGGGGTCTGAGAGTCAGCAGGATCCTTGTCTTTGTCGCCGGTGCAGCCGGTGAGAACACAGACAGAGAGCGCCGCTACTGCGGCAAGAGACATCGCGCACTTGATTTTCTTGTTCATTTTTTTGAAATCCTCCAAAAAACTTGCGCCTTTCTGAAAAGGCGTTTTAATTTTAGGGCAGCCATAGACTGCCCCTGTCCTTTGCGGACGCTATTATTATATGCAGGCTTTTCGGAAATTATTTCCGCCGCCGCATCCGCCAGATGCGGGCAGCTTCCAAAAGGACAGCGAGCAGAAGACCGGAAGCACAGACTGCAACGAGACCCTCGCTGGTATAGAGATCTTTGTTGCCTGTTTCGAGGCTTTTGGCGAATCTGGACCAAAAACATATGGCGGCGCCGGAGGAGAATATCCCCCAGAAGATGAGGGACGCGGTCGTGGTGTGTGGCTTTTGGGGCAATGGGGTGGGTGGTTTCTCGGACAAGATTGTTGTTCCTCCTTTCGTTTGGATGGAATATGATATGCGAGAGAGCAGGCAGCTATATGCGCAGGTTGGCTCCTCTCCCCTGCTGTTTGGGACGACGATGGAGGTTGGCGGTTCGGTCCGGTAACGAATGATGGCATCCTCTTGCGAGCTGGGTGCGGATGAGGATTCTTTTTTAACGAAGAAAATGGGCAGAGAAATTTGTCTTTGCATGAGTTTCTCGCCTGAGACGGTTCCCTCGCGGGAACCGATGTCGGGTCCGTGAGAGCTCCGCCATTCCCCCAGCGAAGGAATGACATGGCTTGTCCAGTCGGAGGCTGCACCGGCGCCGCTGGGAGAAGTACGACCCTGCCGTATCTGCCCGGCAATCTCACGGACCCGGCATCGGCTCCGGTATGGAGCCGGCCCGTACCAAAGCTCTCGGCAAAGAGAATTGCCCCGTCAGCTTTTCTTCGTTAAAAAAGATTGGACTCCCCTTCTCTAACCGCAATCCAAGCAAATTGTTTTGTACTACAACGAAAGAACTCCCTCCCCAGCAGCATCGCCAGAGAGGGAGTTTTCTTTTCAGGTACAGGTTGTCAGAACAGCTTTCCGGGGGTGGTCTGGTTGCCAATGTAGGTAGCCTGGCCAAACGCCAGCATAGGCAGGAAAATCACAGGTAGGAAGATGAGCCCCAGGCAATAGCCTACACCCTTCCCGAACGCAGCCGCCAGCTTCAGGTTCATGGCCACACCCAGGGCAAAGGCAAGGATCGAAACCACCGACAGCAGGAAGCCATCCAGGAACCATGGTGCCACAAACAGACCCAGGTAAACCCAGAACCATGGCGTCACCAGCCAGGTCTTAGAGACCTGGTTGTAAACATTCCAAAATGGGATGATCGAGTACCAACCAGGTAAGCCCATCTTGCGGAAGAGAAATATGTTGGCGATGATCATCAGGATGGCTACTGCCAGGGCGATGATGGCGAAGATGAAAACGAACCCTCCCATCAGCAATACCAGTCCGCCAAAAATGTCTTCCATAGAAACAACTCCTTTCTTTTTTCGTACCCAGACCAGTATCGGTCCGGCAGCAGAATGTCTTGTTATATGCAAATCCTTGGGAAATCATTCGTTATGCAAATCAGCCCTGTTCCGGCCTATCAGATGCGGGCAGTTTGCATATCATTGGGACATCTTTCTTAAAAAAGGAGCGGGTTTTTCATGAACACGAATCACTGCCGCCGCGATCGCATCCATCCGGGGGATCTGGTGGATATTGTCCTAAAGAAGGATCAGCCGACTGGGAAGCTGACCCGTGGCATTGTCGGCAGGCTGCTCACCAACAAGGGCTATCACCCTCGCGGGATCAAGGTGATGCTAACGGATGGCCAAGTAGGTCGGGTGCAGCACATCTGCGGGCTGGCCTCCTTGGAACAGGAACCCGGCACTATGTCTCCTCGTGGGCGGAGCCGGGGACTGGACAAGGCAAACCCGGCAGCAGTGGAACTCGATGACCTGGTTTGATGCAACGATTTGGGCCCACCCCAGCTTTGGGATGGGCCCGTTTTTTCTTAGAGAGCTCGCGTGAGAAGTTGCGAAAACATATCTAAACTTAATCGAACAGCCGCATTTGGGGCGGCAGTGGGAAAACCTTGGGCAACATCTCTTTTGCCAATTCGATATGAGCTTCTACCTGCGGAACATAGGGGAAGTTCGGATCGTATTTGAAGTAGCATGCACCTAAAATGATATCTAACAGGGGCTCCTTTATGTCTTCCTTCCGCATTCCCATCGCAATCTGAGTAAATCCAGCCATCAGACGGCTCCAGACTCGCATTTCCTCCTCTGAGTCCCTCAGTCCGAACGCTTCCAGCCATTCTCCAAGCGTCCATATCTTCCCATCTGGATTGCCCCGCCCATTCTTACAGCTATCGTTCCGAAAGTAGTGAAATTTGTTGGTGCCTGCATCGAAGAATCGCCCCAAAGGGAACAGGGCACAGACAGCAGGTTTATTCTTCTGAACCATGCAACGGCCATTTCGCAGCAGTCTGCAGCTTCCATCCAGCCGTTCCCGTAGGTACAAAACAGGGAGATGGGAGGTGGCTCCAAGCATCCATTCGGCACATTCCAGAGCCGCCTCTGCGGGGGACCGATCTAGGCCCTGGGCGATATGGAAGATATCGGGGCCAGTCAGCATAATTGGTTCATTCCGTTTCCGACAGCAGTCCCCACACATGGAACATTCAAACTGGAAGGTATCGTTCTCCTTCAGCTCCCGAGCCAGATAATCCTGGATCAGTTTCTTTGCCTCTTGCATTTCGATCTACCTCCTCTCTGGCGGTTGCGGATTGGACAGCCGAAATCCAAGCGCTGGCACTACACTGCTTGCGGTGAAACAGAAGAAAGCGTATGGCCTGAGTCCGTCATCCAGTTCAACAATATCTCCAAATTCAACTTTGAAGCCTTCCAGTATCTCATCGGCTCCAACCTCGTTTAACTGCTCATACATCTGCCTGGCAGTTAACGAAATCTGCATTTCCAACACCGGTGACGAAGCATAGCGGTGCGGCATGGCGGAATAACCGGCAGTTGTGGAGAAATCAGCCCGTTCCGCCCTCAGCCGCTCCAACGCCCGCTCTCCTTCCCCTCGAAGACGGTAAATGCGGCATATCTTCTGTTTCAGCCGTTTTGGACACCACTTGGGCGGCTTTTTGACAGGGTCTGATGCCCGCATCCGTCGTCCAGCCCTGCTTTTTGCCATACAGTACCGAGTTTCGACCGGAAACTTACCTGCAACAGCATGCGCCGGACATTCCCAACAGCCCGGCTCAGGGAAGGTTGGTTTCTTCCACATATAGAGTCGATCTCCTAATTCGCACTCTGTGTCCAGGCTTTCCAGGCAGCAAGCGCATCTGCCCGATCCCTTTCCTGGAAGAGTTCTGCAAACAGCTTGCCAAACTCCTCTGCAGAAGCGGATTTTCCAGTATGGCACTGCCACCGCTTGGAGGCGGCCCTCAAAATATCCGCCAGAGTCTCGCCGCGGTCCTCCTTTGCCCGGAGCCGGGTGCCGATGCAGATGCGGCCGCCACAGACAGTGCAGACACCCAACTCACAGAGCCGAATCGTTGCCCCCTGAATCAAGGCCTCGTAGTCCAACTCCAGGCGATGAAACTCATTGCGCCACAGGAGATGTTCAATGATGTCGCCAGCATCGGCATTCTTCCAGTCAATACAGCTGCAAATATTCTCTTTGTTTCCCATACTATTTCCTCCTTACCATTGGGCGCGGTGCCCGTAGTTGTCTCCTTGTTTTCTTTCGTTTGGATATCCAGAATACCATACCTTATTTTATTTTGACAATAGTTTGAGTTCCTTGTTTGTACAAACAAGGAGCTCAAAAGGGGCTATTTTTACCCAAATGAACATCTATTTACAATTTACTCTGGCGATTTTGAGCGAACGGAGTGTGCGCACCAAGATATTCCGGCACAGTTTGAGCGTGTTGTGTGTCCCAATGCCAGAAAAATGATATTTGAAAATTTTTTTCAAAAATGCCGATATCGAAGCCGCTACTGCCACTATATGCATGCCCTCATAGGGATATTGGCGCAAAGAAAGAGTCCCTCTCCCGGATGGGGAAGGGACTCTTTTCGGCCTTAATATACAGCCCGCCAGCTCGGCTCTTTGCCTAACTTCTGGTAGTCAGCATCCAGCCGGTCGGCCTCGAATGTCTTACCGTCCTCTGCCAGATCCTGGGTGTCCAGGTCGAAAACCTCTACATAGATGTCAGCGTTGGCGATGGCCTCTTGCACCATGCCCTCACGGACACGGATGGCCATCTGCACCGGCAGGTCATGTTCCTGGATGCTCCAGTCGGCATAGCGGGAGCAGATGTCGTAGCGGATGTGGGCCGACTTTTCCTCGATACCCCACTGCTTCTCCTCTTCCTGCTCGTCGTCGGGACTCAGCCCAAAGACCTCAAGGATATCCTTAAAGTCCTCAGTCATGGCCGCCTGCGCAGCCTCCAGGCTGAGATACGGCGTAGCCACGGCCGTAGACTCGAAATCGTCCATCTTTCTGGTTAGCACAAAAATCTTCATGTTTGTTTTTCTCCTTTCAGTTTTCGGCGACCATCTTAGACAGATACTCGGCAATCCGCTCCAGGGCCTCTTCTTCGAGGAGCTGCGAGTCCAAAGCGTCGCAGTACTGGCCCAGGGCCTCCTCGAAGCAGGCCAGATACTCCTTGGGATCCAGCCCCCGCTCACGGAAGCGGTCTTCAACCACTTCCCGGCGGATGATAGCCTCATAGGCCTCGGCCGCCTGCTGAAGCTGGGTGCGGCTGAGAGAACTCAGCAGGTTAGGAGTCTCGTATTCAGCCAGAGAATCGATGGAGACGCCCAGTACACGGGCAATGTTCTTGGCGGCGCCCAGGCTGATGTTCATGCGCCGACCCCGCTTGAGGGCCTGCCGGTCGTCGTCGTTGAGCTTTGCCCTACGGCTGAGCTCGCCGATGGTGATGTTTTTCTCCTCGCAGAGAACTCGGATTCTCTCGTATAACTGGTTCATGTTGCCCCTCCTACCCCGTTTAATAGCGGAATTCTTTTTCGTCCAGGTCTTGGTAGCCCAACTCGGACATGATGTTGTCCAGCTGCTGGACCTCGTTCATGTTTAACCACTGGTCGTTGGCCAATTTCCAGACCATGCCGGCCAGAAAAGCCATCATCTTTCTTTCGCGTTCGTCCATGTTGCGATACCTCCTTCGGTTTTGTTGGTCTCCTGATATTGGGGGTTCTGAAGTTGTTTTATGCAGGTTGGGCGGGAACTATTCTGGAGGATGGGCACAAGGAGGGCTTGTCCGGGATCCCGTGTACAGGAATGGTGCTTGTTGGAGGTTGTGGCAAGCCTGGTCTTTCCGAGAGGTTGTACCTATGCCACAAAAAACGCATCTTTTTTAACGAAGAAAAGAGGCAGGAGATTTTTGTTTTTGCCGGGAGCGTGGCCGCAGGCCGGTTCCGTTCCGGAACCTTTGCTGGGGCCGTGAGATTGCCACGGCGCCTCTCCAGGGGGTTCCCGGCTGCCACCCTGCAGGATGTACGGCGGCTCCCCAGTTGTCTTAAACAATTTGTTTTTGTACCTCTCTCCCGCGGCGGGCAAAAAGGCAGCGGACCCAAAGACCTAAGTCTCTGAGTCCGCTTTGGTTGGACGCCGTCAGATGTCGTCATCATCCTGCAGCTCCGGCAGAGCGGAACTGGGATGCTGCCAATCGCAATATAGGAACAGCTCGATGGCCAGCTCCATATCTCCGCCGCACTCCTCCAGGAAGTCGTCGCCGGTGTAGCACTGGGAGAGGACATCCTCCAACTCCTCCGGGTCGGTGATCGGCCGCTCCATATGGATCTCGTTCAGCTGCAGATCCGGGATGTACAAAATCTCATCGCCCGCCACGAAGCGGTCGGACTTAAAGATCTCGCACTCCTGTCCGGAGCAGAACTCCAGCAGATCCACCATGCACTGGCCATTCTCCAGGGCGGCCTTCAGTTCGGCCTTTGTCATGTCTCATCCCTCCTTTCCGGCAGTCCGGCAGTCGGGCGAGATGCTGACGCGCCGCACGCTTTTGTAGTTCGCCAAAATGGCGGCCTTTAGGGCCTCAGCCTCCGGCATTACCTGCGCCGGATCGAAGATGAGCTTGACCTCGCGGCCGGCGATGGCGTTGCAGAGCCCTACCAGCTCGCCATCCTCGGTGAGCAGGAAATCCTCGCTGCCGGTGGAGACGGTGAGACCGTCCTTGTCCATTTCGACCTTGGTGATCTGCCTCCGGACCGGCCGGATCTCATAGTCGTACCACACAGGCCCCTTGCTGACCTGTGCAGCAACCAGTCGGATGCCGGGACGGCCGTGCAGCAGCATGGTGGCCAAATATTGCACAGCCTTCAGTTGTTCCAAAATGTTTTGCATTTGTAGTTCCTCCTTCGTTTTGTTGTCTCCTAATCGGGGTCTAACTCGTTATATGCAGGGCCAGAGAGCCCCATTCTTTGCAAAACAAATTGTTGCTGACAACAATTTGTTTTGCCAGGACAGTCAACAGGCAGGCCTCACGGACCCGACATCGGTTCCGGAATGGAACCGGCCCGCGGCAGGGGACCCACATAGGGTTTCTTCGAAACCCTACAGGGGCGGCGAAGAAACCCTATGCAGCTTTTCTTCGTTAAAAAAGACTCTTGGCAAACCTCAGAATGGTACTGAGACTCCCGCACACGGCAGCAGCTCCATAATGGACTCCATATCGAAGATGAGCCCATCGTTCTGTTTCTTGTAGTACTCCCCTTTAAGTGGCTGGTAAAAGATATTCTCCAGGATGTCTGGGTTCTCCAAGAGGATATCGTACTGAGACACCTCAGCAACCATCCCAGAGAAGACGGTCCCATCTTCTCCGAACAACAGCACTGTGCGAAACAAGAGATTTTGTTCTGGCAGTCCCATCAGGCTTTTCTGCTCTAGTACTGGCCGCCAGCCGACCCCAATGTACTGGTGTGCAGAGTCGATCATCTCTACCGTGTCTTTCTCCGTACAGCCCCAAATGATGGCTTGTTTGCTGCGCGGCGACAGGACTGAGGTCCCAAGCGAATAGGTGCCAGACCAATGGATGATGCGATCGCCAACGGACAGATTCATTAGGTCGTCCCAATCGGACCCACCATTCTCATCCTCCAGCAGGCACCGCACGCGGCAGGCGTCTCCATCGATCTGGATATCCTTTCCCATCGTGAGTCCCGATGAAGAGAGAATGTCCCAACTGACATTGCGCAGGATATTGTCGTCTGCAATGAGCCGGTTGTCCACCAGGACCCAACCAATTTCCATGCCGGGGACCGTATCGCCAAGATGGATCTTGGGTGGTTTGTCGGGGTTGCATTTGGTCAGAACTGTACCCGGCGGGACTGGGATCCCATCCAGATATATTGTGCCAAACTTCTCCAAAATAGCCATTATCCCGCCTCCTTGCTGTACAGTTGCAGCGACCAAATACCTGCTCGATCCACGGCCATGCAGAAGCCAGAATGGGAGACCCAGGGCGAATTGCCGGATCCATCATCGGCAAGGCAAAGACCGCTGGCCAGCAGCAGATCATAATCGTTGATCTCCACTAGGTCGCCGGTGATAAACTCACCGGTATTGGTCCAGATGGCGATCTTTTCTCCTACGGCTTCGACCAAATCCGGCTGGACTGGCTCCAGAACTGGGACCCATGACGCGTTTTTTCGGTCGCCGGCATTCAGGCCGCGCAGCTCATATTGGTCGTTTCGCAGTCTGACTGCCGCCGGCTTAAAAGGGCCTTCTTCCATGCCAAGATCATCCAGCCAGACCCGTTTTCTTGGAGCAGCGATATTGTCAGGACTCCCCAAAGCTCTGAGGTACTGCTCGAACTCTCTCAGGTCTTCCACATCCTCTCCTCTGCGGAGAAGCCGGATGCGGTAGGGTAGCCGGTCAATGGTGATCTCCCGGTTTTCAATGAGGGCATTGTGGACCAGCGCATTCCAGCTGACGCCAACAACAAGCTCGTATCTGGAAACCAGAAGGCCGCCGACAACGACCCAATGGATGAACCTCCCATCACTGTTGCCGATCTCTATCTTTGGATTTTCCGCCGACTGAGGAAGCTGCACCCCCGGTTCTGCCGGCCGTCCATCGATGTACAAGGTCCCAAAAGTTCTGCTGATAGGCGCCATTTTCTCATTCCTCCTCTTCTTCATATTCCTGTACGACCCGTAATCCAGTACGGTCCACCAGGTATATGCCCTTCTCATCGCGGACCCATGGGGATGTGGAATTCCTGTCCAGCCGACGGAAGATGCCGCCCTCCAAGACCAGGTCATAGTCGTTCAACTCCAGCAGGTTGCCGGAGACAAAATCACCGGCAGTTGTCCAGATGGACAGTTTCTTTCCCTGCAGCTTGTCGTCCAGCGCCGGTTGGATCGGCTCCAGGACTGGCTGCCAGGCCATGCCGCAGAACTCGCTGGCCATAGCTCCGTCCAGGACGACCTTTTTGCGGGCGACCCGGTCGGAGAACTGGAAATAGTTGCCCTCATCCAAGCTGACACTGTTCGGGACATCGTACCAGACCTTCGGGTAGTCCTTGGCGCTCCCGTTCCCGTAGGCATCCACGAACATCCCAATTTCGCCGAGGTCCGAATCAGAGACGGTGCCGGCCCGTATGAGCCTCATCTGATAGGCGAGCCCATCGATGAGGACCTTCTTGGCCCAGTGTAGCTTCTTCCGCCACAGACATTCCAGGCTAATACCGGTGATGAGCGGGTTCACGGAGACATAGGCGTGTCCAATATCGATCCAGGGCAGTCCATTGCCGTGTGTGTTTCCCAACCGGAGCTGCTCGCTGGGAGCGAACCACTCCCCGTTTAGGACTGGATATTCTGTAGCTGGGACTCCATTGATGTACAGGGCTCCAAAATGGCGAATTAGAATATATTCCATATGTTTTGATACCTCCTTGTGTTTTCTCTCCAAAATTGGTTTCTTTGAAGCTATCCTATGCGGACTGAGCATTTTCCATTCGGGGCAGGGTTTTGTTTGGCGCCTAATGGTTTCGTGGATAGGATTTGCTTAGGAAGGCTTGAGTCTTTTTTAACGAAGAGATGAGGCGGGGGAATTTTCCCTTCGCCGGACAGTATCGCTGCGGGCCGGTTCCTTTTGGGAGCCTATGTGTGGTCCGTGAGCCTGCCCGGTCTCCAAGCTAAGAATTGGCTGTCTCCGCCGCCGGCCAGAGCAAATTGTTTTCAGCTACAGCCAACTTGCGAAAATATTCTGCAGCAAATTTGCATATAATATAAATAGTGTACAACCACAAAATTGGAAGAACCTCAGATTGGAGGAGAAGAGCCAAAATTAGAGGAGGAATTGCAATATGTCTAAGAAAACCAAGAACCTTGCGCCGACGGTGCATCCGAAGGCCGGCGAGATCGACCGGGCCAACCCCGATTGGAGGCTGGACCTGGTCCGCAACGGTGTGCCCTGCGCCTGCTGCGGTAAAATCGAGTACCCCTATGTCCACAATATTTGCAATTGCCATTCTCATGGGCTCATCGAGCGGCATGGGGCCAAGTACGAGTTTCAGATGGTGCTGGAGTACCCGATCTCCGTTGTTGGGTTCGTGCTGAACGAGCTGGGCTACCGGGTGCGGGCCGGCGAGGTATTCCGTCCGGGCGACCTGGTGGAGGGCATCTTCGAGGACTGCCAGGTCCGGCTGGACAAGTTCACCGACTGTGATGGGCGGCCCATCCTGCGAGTCGTCATCCCGGATGGCTACAACCGGTGGCCGGAGGATCCGGCCTGCGACCCAAAGTACCAGCTACAGCGGCTGCCCTTGGTGCAGCTGCGGAACCCGCGGTACCTCGCGTACTAATTTTTGGGAGGGAGCAACATGATATATACTCCTGCAACGCGGCTCGCCCTGCAGATCGCCGAGGAGGCGCACCGGGGCCAGACGGACAGCGCCGGTTTTCCCTATATCTTGCATCCGATCCTGGTAGCCGAGCAGCAGAAGATCGAAGCGGCCGTTGTGGCTGCCCTTCTGCACGATGTCTGCGAGGACTGCGGCATCTCCCCGAAAGAGCTGTTGGATCGGGGCGTGCCCAAGGAGGCTGTGGAGGCCGTCCGGCTGCTGACGCATCGCAAGGGGGTGCCGTATTTGGACTACATCCGGGCGATGCGCGGCAACAAGATCGCCGTGGCGGTCAAGCTGGCCGATCTGGACATGAACCTGGAGCCGGCCCGGCTGGAAATGTGCCCGGAGGAGCGGAAGGAACGACTGGAGAAGAAGGGCGACATATATCGCCAGGCGCTGCGCATTCTTGTCTCCAGTCTCTGAGGATAGCAAAACAGGCCACCTTCTCGGCTATAAATAACCGAGCTTGGAGCCACTTCAGGCGAAGTTGTTCATTAAAAAAAGAGAAAGACCTTCTCCTGTTGGAGAAGGTCTTTTAGCACGCCGCCGCTAGACGCGGGCAAGGGCGCGGCAGCCGATGATTCGGCCGTCTGCGTCCCGGACCGAGTCGTCTACGATAAATACATCGTCGCGGTCCCGCACAGCTTGTGCAGTGATGGCAGACACAACGAAGGCAACACCTGGCTGCGGGTCAGGCAGCCCAGTGACCTCACCGAAAGAGGTGGCGTTGACGGGGACGGCGACGCCGTCGACATCAACAGTGCCAACGCAGGAACGGGAAGTGGCGGCGCGGGCAACCACGCCAGAGGCGGGCAGGGTAAGGACAACCTGGTTGTCCTCACCGAGCACATGGATGGCGTGGGGTGTGAGATTACGAATCTCCATTATGTACATACCTCCAAAAAAGAATATATTTCCCCCAAATTGGAATGATGTCCAGTTATATGTACGCTTTTCAAAAACTATTCCAGATTCTCCCCTGTTTTTCTAAACAATTTGCAAAATTCGCTGTTTGCAGCAATGGGAAACCGTTTCGCTCCAATATAGTTTTAGCGCAATTTGCATATGATACAACCAGATACCGATCCGGAGATACATATACCGTTATAGGAGGAACAATACATATGGATACTAACATCAACATCGTCGCTGGCCGCAAAGAGTCTGAGGCCGGTATCCATTTCGGCACCATCGCCACCACGCCCTTTTGGATCGACGGGAAGGACGAGTCCATTGATGCGGATGGGCAAGAAGTCTATCTGGGGAACTCGGACCAGGCTGATCCTAACCAGTTAACCTGGAACATTGCAGATGGCAAGCTCATCCAGAGCAACCTCTGCGCCCGGCGCCGCTGGGTCGACCTTTCCTGGTCCGATCTCATCCTGGGTAGCCGGGTGACCATCGACGGTCTGCTGTTCAACGCCCAGATCCCATGCATCGATGAGGATGCAGCCCTGTGCGGTAAGTTCGAAATGCCTAAGCACAGCTACTGGGCATACAGCAATCAGCGTAAGGAGCAGCAATCCTTCACGCTGACCCCCGGTCCGAAACCGGAGCCGATCGTCGTCTGCGGGCCTGCCAATGAATACCTGCGGCTTATCCTTATCCCCATCAATCCAGAGTTGAAGGACCTGGTGGGCAAGCGAGTGCGGATGATCCTGGACCATGGTGGGAGTTCCTGCATCATCACCGCCAGCCTGGATGAGGTGGATGCCTACGACATCACCTGCTCCAGAGTCCAGACGGATGAGGGCAAGCTCGCTAACACCTTCGTCCAGTGGAACGCCGACCTGGAGACTCTCTATATCTCCCGGGACGCTGTGATCGCTGTTGGGGAGGTGCCGGCGCCATGCTGAAGCAGCTTGCGTTCGGCAGCATCCGGCATAGCGGCGTCGAGTCCAAAATCTCAGTTGGAGACACGGACCCGATGCAGTCCGGCATCCTGTGGTCCTGGTACAAGGGCCTGCTGGTGCAGTCGCATCAGATCATCTGCCCAGGGTGGCCCGGTGAGGAAAGTCCCAAGCTCCTCACCGGCCTCCCTGTGGAGGTGGATGGATTCCCATTCGTCTGCCGCATCCCGGTTCTGCCCGACGACCAGGATGTCATCGAGGCGGTAGGCTGGGGCTCCTATCCATTCTGGTGCCTGAACCCAAAGGATCCGAAACGGCCGCACATGTGCGAGCCGCGGGCCGGCGCCAAGGTCAGTCAGGCGGCAAAATATGATGTCCGCTGTATGCTGCGACTCATCATGGAGCCGGTGCCGATAGCGCCAAACCCGCTCGTCGGCAAGCCGGTCAAGTTCCTCTTCCAGCCCTATGTCCTGCGTGGCTGGTTGGATGAGATCACCGACTATGACTTGGTCTGCCGGATGACGGAGGACACGCATATCTCCCCCGACTGGGGAGTGAGAAAAGGAGACAAAGTTTATATCGACCGGGAGGCGGTGATGAGTCTCGCCCCCGGCTAGAGGAGGAATCATCTCATGGAGAAAATCATCTCGTTTGGGCACTTAAATATCGATGCCGCGGACGAGCTGTACATTGGCGGCAAGCGTCAGAAGGCTGAAATTTTCAGCATTGGCGACAGCCAAAACAGCGATACGGACATCCGCTGGCAGATCCAGAACGGCAAACTCATCCAGAAGGACCCGGTCGTGCAGGCCTATTGGTACTCGATTGTACAGTCCAACTTCCATTCGGGCATCCTGGTGGATGTGGATGGTTTCGAGTTCAGCGCCCATATCCCCTGCATCCAGACTTCAGATATAGCCGACTGCCGCACCGTGGACTTTGGTCCCTGGAATTTCTGGATCCAAGACCAAAGGCAGATCACCAGCCCCTACTTCATTGGGGAGGAAACAAACTGGGAGCCTGAGCACGATCCGCCCGTGGACCGGCACGGCATTTGGATCCGCCTCATCATGGAACCAATCGTCCCCGCCAGCCTCAGCGCCCTCATCGGGCAGGAGATCAAACTGTTTCTGCCAACAGGTGTCTCCGAGCCGCTCATCCTGAAGGAGGTCTCCGACTACGACCTCGTCTGCAGCGGCAAGGACATGAATGAGCTCGTCTTCGAGCGGGCCTCAGTACTGAACATCGCGTCCGGAGAGGAGGGCTGAGATATGGCGTCTGTCCATCTTGGCAATATCTTTGGCCTCCCATCGGATATTAAGAAAACCGCCTACTGGAAGATCTGCGGGCAAAAGCTCGTTTCGTCCAGCACAGCAGGAGGATTGCTCTCCTGGGGAAAAATCCAGAGTTCCCATATCATCGAGGGGATTTCGGTCCTAGCCAGCGGCATGCAGTTCTTGGCCCGCATCCCAAATATGCCAAAGGACGAAGAACTGCTGCCGGAGCTGACGCCCGGCGTCTGGGTGTTCAGGAATGGCTGCTGCACCGTGGGAAGCAATGGACAATTGGCCAGCGCCTCCTATATGGAACAGCGGCATCTGCAGCTGGTACTGGAACCCAAATGCCCAGACCTGTCTGGAATCCACAGCCTCCGCAAAGCCGATCTGCTGCTTCCCAGCGGCCACATCACCGTATATATCGAGGACAGCAGCGAGTACGATCTCATCTGTTGGAAGACTGATATGCTGGATCGGACGCCGGATCAGTACCGGCGCATCGAAGAAGACCAAATATTCGTGGACAAGTCTGCGATCCTGAACGCCTGTCTTTATGGCACCGGCTGATGGCCGCCACACGGCCCGTTGCGCTAGGACTGCCACATGACCCGCTTCGCTAGGGTCACAACCCTGAGTCAGGGCCCGCCATTTTGGCGGGCTCTAATTTTTTTGCGGAAATTTTCAAAAAAGCCTTGACTTTACCCATAACACTCTGTATAATGGGGACAGATTAGAAGAAAGGAGCGGCCTGTCATGCTGCGAGTTATGATTGCCAAATTGCATAATGAACAGTATTCTCAGAGCTATTGGTTTAATAGTTCTGAGCGTTTGTCGTGCGTGGATTTGGTAACAAACAGGCCGAGAATGGGCGGATTATAACGCCTATAGTCCTTTTGGCATATATGTTTGAAGCCAGTCTGCGCAGACGCGTGGGCTGGCTTTTTTCTATGCTTTCTGATGGTTGGCGCGTTGAGGGGAACCTCAAGGGGCTTGGAGAACTATACTCTCTGTAATCATGGAGGGATGCGCCGAACTTGGTAAGGCGCCCGACTGCTAATCGGGTTGTCCGGGAGGACCGGGCATGGGGGTTCGAGTCCCCCTCCCTTCGCCAGATATGCTCTTTGCTCTGATGTTTTGGAATGGATGGTCCAGTCTTTTCTAACGAAGAAAAGAGTCGGCGGTTTGATTCGTCCGCCGTAAGCACTCGTTATAGCCGGTTCCCTCGCGGGAACCGATGTGGGGCCCATGGGATTTCGTTGTTTTGTACTACAGCCGACTATCTCTGCCGCCGCGGGAAACCACATGACTTTCGAAGAAAGTCACGAGCAGGTCACACGGACCCGAGATAGGCTCCGGAACGGAGCCGGACCGGGCGAGAGATCCCGGCAAAGAAAACTGCTCCATCAGCTTTTCTTCGTTAAAAAAGATCCCTGCTTGCTCCCGAAAATATAAATCGGAGGAAGTGCATATAATATAAATAGAGTGGGGCACATGGGGTCCACGATTTCCAATACGGCAGCGATGGCAAGTGGCTATGCCAGCCGGTCCTGAACACCGGTGGTCTTCGGGCTTGGGGGTTCGACGCCCTCCGCTGTCGCCACCCGCGAAAGCGGGCTTATGTTGTTCTCCTCTCTATTCCCGGGCAGGGCTTCCCTGCCCTGTCCGGGCCATATGGCGGCATAGCTCAATTGGAAGAGTACCTGGTTCTGACCCAGGGGGTTGTTGGTTCGAACCCAGCTGCCGCTGCCAATGCAGCAGTGCGATAATGGTAGTCGGCCCGCCTGGAACGCGGGTATCCTGCAGAGGATTGGAGGTTCAAGTCCTCTCTGCTGCGCCATATGCGGTTGTAGCTCATAAAGGAAAGAGCGCGGTAAAACGGATACCGGTCGCAGGCACAGGTTCCAGAAGCACCGAACGGCAAGCAAAGCCTAAGTCGGGGAAGATCCGGCTGCTGAAATGCGTAGGGAAGCGGGTCATCCTGGATGCTATGCTCAGGCAACGAGAGTGGGTTCGAGTCCCATCAACCGCACCATTTGCAAGTTACCAGCAAGTTAGCAATCCATTGGCACGCAAAGGATTGGAGGTTTTAGGTATGAAAGTTAGGTAATTTCAGCAAATTACATTTACTATATAAAAATTGCACATAAGGGTCTTTAGCTCAGTAGGTTAGAGCATGCGGCTGTTAACCGCAAGGTCGTGGGTTCGAGTCCCACAGGGCCCTCCATATGGGTCGGTATCCCGTAATTGGCAGCGGCGCGGACTGTAAATCCGTTGCGCTTCGGCGCTCTGTAGGTTCAAGTCCTACCCGGCCCACCAATCCCAGATTCTTCTGGGGTATTCTCGTACAGGTCACCTTCTCGGCTATACAGCACACCGGCTTTCTTACAAAGGGGACTGCGGGAAAGCCCGCTCCGTAAGGGGTGGGAGCAGTCAGAAACAATATGCGCTTGTAGCTCAGTCGGCAGAGCATCGCACTTTTAATGCGAGGGTCCGGAGTTCGAGCCTCCGCAGGCGCACCACCCCCCCCTGGCCCGATAGTCAAGCGGTTAAGACGCCGCCCTTTCACGGCGGCAGCACGGGTTCAAATCCCGTTCGGGTCACCAATATGTCCAAGTGGCGGAACTGGCAGACGCGCCCGGCTCAAACCCGGGAGCCCTTTGCGGCATTGTGGGTTCGATTCCCACCTTGGACACCATGCGGCGCCATATGGCCCGCTTCTATGTTGCCCGTAGCTCAGTTGGTTAGAGCGCTGGATTGTGGCTCCAGAGGTCGCCGGTTCGAGTCCGGTCGGGCACCCCATGCTCCCATGGACAAGAGGTTAAGTCCCCGCCCTCTCAAGGCGGTGTCGTGGGTTCGATCCCCACTGGGAGTACCATATGGGACAGTAGCTTACGAGGTCGGAGCGCCGGTCTGAAAAACCGGAGGATGGAGGTTCGATACCTCCCTGTCCCACCATCATACAGGGGAGTAGTTTAGTGGTAGAACCGCGGTCTCCAAAACCGCTGACAGGTGTTCGATTCGCCTCTCCTCTGCCATGAGAATTCAATAGAATATATCAAGCAAAAAGGATGGATAAATTCCATGAGAAAGATTCCAACTTTGTTTGTCCGGGAATTTCTTCCGAACCACAAAATCCTCATCACCGATCAGGTGACCCCTGGATGCGAATGGGTGCTGGCCGGTGAAGGCGTAGCTACCCGCAAGCTAGACGGCACATGCACTCTGGTTCAGGACGGCCGCCTGTACAAACGCTACGACGCCAAAAACGGCAAGCCGATCCCGCCCAACGCAGTCCCCTGTCAGCCGGAAGCCGATCCAATCACGGGCCATCTGCCCTGCTGGATGCCGGTCTCTGAGACTGATCCCGGCGACAAATGGTTTGTGGCAACATTTAAGTCTGTCGGACCCCTGGCGGACGGTACCTATGAGCTGTGCGGGCCGCACTTCAACTCCAACCGGGAGAAACTGGACCACGACGCCTTCTTCCGCCACGGCGACATCGTCCTGGAGGGCGTGCCCCGCGACTTCAATGGCATCCGTGCCTATCTGGAGATGCATAATATCGAGGGTATCGTCTTCCATCGCGGGAATGGTGAGATGTGCAAGATCAAACGGAGCGACTTCGGCTTCCGCTGGGGCCAACGAGAGAGGAGTACGACATGAAAATTTTAGTCGGAGACAACCTCATTTCTCCTAAAAACAACCCGGAGGCGGCCGTTGCCCTTTGGGGCGCCGCCCAGCATTTGGGACTCGATGTCACAGCCAGCGATGATCCCGGAATTTTCGTCAAGGCAAAGGCCATCGATCTGTACCTGCTGACGGCTACCATCGCCCAGCGTCTCGCTGCCGGAGACTTGGAGCTCGTGGAAAAAGGCGACAGCTGCGGCAAAAAGGCCTACTACGACAAGCTGTGCCGGGAGATCCGGCGGGACTACGGCGAATAGTCCCACACGGCTTCCTTTCGAGGGAGCCGAAATCTGCCCAGGTGGCGCAATGGAATACGCAGCCAGTCCAAACCTGGCAGGCCAAAAGGCTTGTGGGTTCGAGTCCCACCCTGGGCACCAGAAGTCCCCTGTTTTGTACAACAACCAACTAAGACAAAGGAGGAAAACAATATGGAAACAAGTGCAAATCGGACCAAACCGCTGGATCCCAGCACAGTCGTGGATGAAGACACCGGCCTGACGGCCGGCGAGGTGAACGATGTCATGCGGGAGATCTTCCAGGAGACTCTGCACGAGCGATGGCGGAGACAGATGAAGACCAATGCCTATGCAGGCCTTGTACTGCTTGCCGTCTCCACGGGACTGCTGTTCCTGGCACGGGTTTCTTTGGCTGGGTACCTGCAGGTTGGAGCCCGCTGCCTGTCTGGGCTGATGTCCATGCTGGCTTTATGGCTGCTGCTCAGTCCCTGGAAGACTGGCTATAACCAGAAACCGTTCGTGATCATGGGCGTCATTGCCTGCCTTTTCGGCAGTCTGTCCTCCGCTCTCGGACTCGCCGGAGTCGTTCCGGAGGGGCCGGCGGCAATTGTGATGGGCTTCAGCTACATTCTGCAGCTTCTGTGCGTCTGGACGGCGATTTTCCTTGCCGTGACCTCGGCCATCCGGGCTATTCGGGCGGCCGGCATCAGCGCCCAGCAGTTGCTGGACGACGAGGGTCCCTGGGAGGACTGGTGGCGTTAAGCCTCCAGCCCTGGAGGGACTCCATGGGAAAGGCCAAAATCAACTATCGGCTGTACGCATCGCTGCTGGTGATGGGCCTCTGCCCCGCCATATATCAGGCTGTTCGCATCTTCTTCCTGGGACAGATGCCGGATCCGGGCGCCTATTCGATCGCCGGCCAGCTCAGCTGGGTGCAGCTGCTGTACGAAATCGTCCAGGAGACAGTACTGTTGCCTCTGTACTTCTTCCTGGGACAGGTCGTCTCGGATAAGGCTGCTTTCGGCAACCGGGTGCGCAGCGGACTGTGGCTGACGGCCGGCATCTGGACGGCCCTGGCCGTTGCGCTGAGCGCGTTTGCAAGGCCGCTGCTGGGCTGGATGGCCGCAGCGCCCGATATCATCGAGGCGTCGGTCACCTACATCCGCATCGAGAGCTTCGCCAATATCTTTGCGACCCTGTTCTCCTTTGCCCTGGTGGCCCTGGTGACGCTTGGCCGGGAGAAATGGCTCTATGTCCTCACCGGCGCCCGGCTTGTGCTTAGCATCCTGCTGGACTGCCTGCTCCTCTCCAACCTGCCCTTCTCCCTCCGGCTTGGCGTCAATGGAATCGGCTGGTCCAACCTGGCGGCAAATGGCATTTTATTTGCCGTTGCGCTGGTTCTGTTGGTCAGAGAGGGGGTGCCGCTGGGCGGAAAACTGTCCTTCGGCTGGGCCCGGGAGTTCTTCCGGGTCGGCAGCCTGTCCGGATTGGAGTCGTTTGTGCGAAACTTCACATATATGGTGATGGTCGTCCGCATGGTTAATGTCGTCCAGGAGCAGGGGCTGTACTGGGTGGCGAACAACTTTATTTGGGGGTGGCTGCTGCTCCCAGTCACCCAGCTGGGCGAGCTGGTCAAGCGGGATGTGGCAACCGATGCCAGCAGCCTGCGGCAGAAGGTACAGAGCTATGCGGTGCTGACGGCTGGCATCTGCTGGGTTTGGGTCGTCTCCATCCCCCTTTGGAGGCCGTTCATGTCCGGAGTCCTTGGATATGCCGATGCGGACCGGCTGGTCCAGCTGGTACTGCTTTTGCTGGGCTTCTATGTCGTGTACGCCTTCCAGAATATTGTACATGCCGTGTTCTTTGGGCTGGGCAAGACCAACTATATCCTGGTCCAGTCGGTGGTGACAAACGCCGTGTACTACGGCGGCGCCTTCCTTCTGTACCGGGCGGGCATCTGGGTTCCGACGCTTAATGGCATTGCTCTGTTGTTTGGCTGGGGAATGGTCTTCGGAGCAGGCGTGACGGCAGTGCTGTATTGGTGGCTGTTGAGGTCCAGAAAACGGCTCGTCGCAGCGTAGCAATTTGGGTTTTCTAATCTTTTTTAACGAAGAAAATGGCACGGGGATTCCCTTCTCGCCTGATGGCTTTGCCTCGGGCCGGCTCCGTTCCGGAGCTCTATGTCGAGTCCGTGATGCCTGCTTCTGTGGCGGCTGCGGCGGAGATAGTTGTAGGTTTTCGAAGAAAACCTATGTGGGCTGTAGCGCAAAACGACGGAATCTCACGGACCCGGCATCGGTTCCCGCGAGGGAACCGGCTCGTACTATAGCCTCCGGCAACCAAAACAAACCCTCCCACATTTCTTCGTTAAAAAAGATGCCCCGTATCGGCAAACCCGAAATATAAATCGTTGGAGCTGCATATAATATATATAGATGGAGAGGTCGCACAGCCTGGCTTAGTGCGCCGGTCTCGAAAATCGGCAAGGAGAAATCCTTCGTGGGTTCGAATCCCACCCTCTCCGCCACGGGGCGCGTCCCCATGTTCCTGTAGTCTTGGGTGCTGGCTCTCAGCATGACCGAGGTCGCCGCGCCACATGACTTTCTCCGAAAGTCACAAGCCCCCTGCTTCAGCTACGGGGTGAGCGGCGAACAATCCTTTTAGGTTGAGCCACGCCCCCTATATATTACAGGTCTACATTAGCCCTGAGAGTGAAAGCTCTCGGGGCTTTTTGCGCGAAAATATTTTTCTTTGCAACTGCATATAATAGATATAGAAATCAGGTCCAAGGAGGTGATGCATCATGCGAACCCTGTCTTCCAAACCAGTTAAAAAGAAGGCTATGCTGGCGACCGACATCGAGCTGCTGAACACGGACTTTGCTACCCACGACCACCTGCTGCACACGATGGTCAGCGACATGTTTCACCCGGAACGGCTGGGCAAAGAGAGTCTGTTCCTCCGCTATCGAGGCAAGGGCTTTGCAACCAACCATATCCGCAGCCTGGTCTCCGAAGCAAAGGGGGTTGTCTCTTCTGCCCAGGAATGCCTCGCTCTGAACATTAAGACCAAAACCCAGCAGATCGCCAAGGTCGAGGGCAAGATTAAGGACACCTCCAACCAGCTGTCCCGGGCCCTGAAGGCAAAGGAAAACCTCAAGACCCGCAGTCTGGCCCGCAAGAATGGCGGCATCATCCCACCCTTCAGGAACCCATTTGGCAGCTGGGTGCGCACGAAGGTCACCAAGGACGGCCTCGCCTTCTTTGTTGGCTTTAAGAACGGCAAGCGCAAGCCCACCAGATACGACAACGAGTACCTGTTCGAGACCCTGTACCTGGACCCGCGCATCCGGCGGCTCAAGTCGAATATAAACAACCTGAAATGCCGGCTGCACGACCTCAAAGGCGAACTGTCACGCCTTGATCGGGAGAAGAAGGCCGGCGTCGTCCATATCTGTTTTGGCGGCAAGAAGGCCTTCCGCCAGCGGCATGAGGTCAGGCGGCGCAACGAGCTCCGCTCCTGGGAAGGTATGTGGAAGCACAGACGCCGCCGGGAGATGCTCCTGGCAGGACGCCTGGACGGGCCGCAGGGCAGTTGGATGGCTCGCTACGATGTTGAGAAAAAGATCTTCTCCTACCAGACCTACAGCGGCAAATGGATCTCCATCCCGGGCGTCGAGTTTCCCTATGGTCAGGCATGGGTGGAGGCGGCAGTCAGCGCCGCTGAGATCGCCAAACGCAACAAGAAGCTGCCGCCCGGCCAGCAGATCCCCGGATGGCCTGTCGGTTCGGTCAGCTGGTCGCTCAAGGACTGCGGCAACGCCGTCCAGGTGAAGTGCATGGTCACGCTGCCGGAGGACCCGTACAAGAATTTCTGCTACGACGACGGCTGTGTGTCTTTCGACATGAACTACGACCACTTCGCCGCGTCCGAACTCGGCCCCCAGGGTGAGCTGCAGCGGCACTGGACGGTCCCCCTGCAGATGGAGGGCCGCACCAGCGACCAGATATCCAATTCCATCTCGGAGAGCCTGGAGGAAATCTTCCGCTATGCCGCGGCTGTGAACAAGCCTATCAGCATGGAGGACATCGAGCACCCGGATAAATGCCTGCTGTACGGCAACAAAAAAGCGAACCGCAAGATCAGCGGGTTCGCTCACGAGAAGATGACGGCCCTGGCTGAAAGCAAGGGCGAGAAGTACAATCTGTCTGTCCAGGAGGTCAATCCCGCATATACTTCCCAAATCGGGAAGATCAAATACATGCGGCAGCTGGGCCTGTCCGTCCATGAGGCCGCGGCCTATGTCATCGGACGCCGGGGGATGGGACTCAAGGACCCGATCCCCAAGGATATGGCCCATCTGATCCCTGAGAAAAAGAAAGGGGCCCATCACTGGTCTCAGTGGGGAGCCATCTACGGCGCCCTCAAAAATGTCCCTGTGAACAACTTCTACCGCAAGCTCAACTACCGCGAATACGAATCTCTCGCAGCCCTGAAGAAGGGGCTGCTCAAGGTATAGCAGGTCATGCCTGTACTGCACCGGAAGCCTGGGGGTACCGCCAGTGGACGGCCCTCCGGTCACGGACGAAAGCAGTTGTCCCAGCGTTACTCGAAGGAGGCTCCCCAAACCGGGGAACCGTCTCTGCTTGAACCGCGGCGCACATAGGTCACTCCCCAGATCGACACCTATGTGGGCTGCGCGGATGGTGGTCTCGGAGGTCTAACACCCCGTAGGCAGTCTCTGGAGAGCTTTTGCCGGCAAAGGTGAGCGTAAAAGTCGGCCCTGTGGGAAGTCCTCCCTGGGAGGATACTGCCAGTCTGGCGCCCCTTTCGGGGACGCCGATGCATGGTGATGAAGCAACTTGTTGTGGAGCCATGCCAGAAGCCCCTGCCTTTAGGCATGGGGTAGCTCACATCCCATGTACCAGGTTGTACAGCGGGACCATGGTTGCCGTATCGCGGTAGCTGTTTTCGGGCGGTTGGCTAAGCCCGCCGCCTCCAATATATGGGTATAGCTCAGCTGGTAGAGCAGCGGTCTCCAAAACCGCAGGTCGATTGGGTTCGAGTCCCTCTGTCCCTGCCATGAGCTCCGGCAACTATTCAGCTGCGGTTTCTGTCCCGAGCGGGATAGCACGCAGCAAGGGCCGGAGCTCCCTATGCGCCTTTAGTTCAGCTGGTAGAGCACCGCCCTTTTAAGGCGGGTTGCCAGGGTTCGAGCCCCTGAAGACACACTATTTGTACTCCCAGGAAAAATTGTGAAAGAAATGAGGGTGTAGGTTATGGTACTGAAGGATCATAAGAAAATTATTCCTCCCCCTTGGTTGGCTTACCCGACAATCTGGCGAGGTTCCGTTCTCTGGCGCATGGGCGATGGAGAAGACTACCTGCGGCAATTCAGCGATTGGTTTGCCGCTCTTTCGCCGGAAGAGAAGGATGAGTATCGAACCCTCTTTCCCGAACCGACAGTCTGGAAAGGGTTTTGGGAAGGCAGGTATGCGAGTGAGCTGCTGGAACATGGCGATTTCTGGGTGGAAGTTTGGCAACCGGAGGGGCTGCCCAAGTATAACCTGCAGTGGCTTCAGCAGGAGTTTGCTGAAGGGCGGAAACGGGAGCTTTACCTGTTTTGGAAACCTCAGCCCGCCCCAGACGGCAAAATAACGGAAAGCTGCCTCAGCCAGTGGTGGATGGAAGATTTCTGTTTCACCCCAGCCTCCTATCTCTGCATGGAACAATATATGATGGCGTCCAAAGCCAAGTTGTTTGGCGACGAGGAAACCTGCAAGGAGATCATGGACTGCAATGATCCCAAGCAGATCAAGGCCCTGGGCCGTAAGGTGCGGGGTTTCGACCAGACGGTTTGGGACCGGTTCAAATATCCCATTGTACTCGACGGTAACTGGTGCAAATTCAGCCAGAACCAGGATCTGCGGGAGTTCTTGCTCTCCACTGGAGACAGCGTCCTGGTGGAGGCAAGCCCCTACGACAGTATCTGGGGCATCCACCTCTCGGTTGACGCCCCAGAGGCTCAGGACCCGATGAAGTGGCATGGGCAGAACCTGCTGGGTTTTGCATTGATGGAGGTACGGGACGAGCTGCGTAGGGTAACGCAGAATGAGAACCTGTGTGATTGGGATGCCGTGCGGCCAAAACAAGAACCCAAAGCCAGTCGGCTTCAAGCCTTTCTGTTCTTTTTTCGCAACAGGCGGTAACTTGGATGCCCTCATGGTGTTTAAGGTTTTCAGGCAATCTTTTCTACGGAGAAAGGGTGGACCATGTTCTGCTGCCCCCCAATCCTGCGGCACGCACCACCTATATCGAGCCCCCAAGCTCGATGCCGACTGTATGAGGGCACCAGGTGCTGCGAGGACATCCAGTGTGGGATACAACAAATAACTCCTCGCTGGGGGGCGAGGGCAGATGATTCTTCCGTCAGGTATCGAGCATGGCCGCTCAGAGCGCTTGGTACATGCTGCCGTCCAGACAGTCAAGACACCCCCGCCCTTTTTCCGTGGAAAAGACAGCCCTAGGATACCAGACAATGGTGGGAAAGCACAGGAAACTATAAGAAAAGGAGCCCATAAGGGCTCCTTTTCTTGCGTTCAGACCTGAGATGCTTTACACGATATAAGCCAACTCTTCTTCAAAATTAAATCCGCTGGACTGAAACAGAGATGGGCTCCTTACCGAATGCCCTCTTATAATCTGCCTTGTATCGTTCATATGCAGTGTCAAGGTCATCGCAGTAGAACTGGCTGCCTCCAACAGATTTCATAGCATCTAAAAATTCGATATGCTTGTCAGAATCTCCATCACGCAAAGACTCGTGAATCTTCTCTGCAGCAGAACCTATGCAGGATGCCCAAGGAAAATAATGCTTTTTACCAACCTTGATATCCGCCACAGTGTAGCCTGCCTCCACATAATAATCCGAAACAACATAGTCCGGGTTGTCTACATCTACTAAGCCGTATATGTCTACAATGGAAAGCCCAAAATGCTTGGGTACATTGTTGAGGATACGGTAGTAAACCCGGCGCTGTACGCGCAAATACTTGCAATGCAGAATAAGGAGCAATGCTGTGTTGTCGATAATGAACGCATCAAAGGTCACATCATTCGGACGATTTTCCGACTTGCAAGCATCAGCGATAACCTTCTCGATATACCCACGCAGTGCCATTCTTTTATTTTTCCAAAATACATAATAGTCTGCATCTTTATGATCATGATGCTTAATAATTTCCATATGTACTATACCTCCTAAATTTTGATTTCTCCTGATTGAATACTAAATTTAGGATATGCAAACGGCAATGTTTTCATTTTGAAACAAAAGAAATCCCTGTCTTGGCAAACCCCAAATACGAAAATTCAGTAGTGCATATAATATAGGTAGATACGGAGAGATCGTACAGCCTGGCTTAGTACGCTGGTCCTGAAAACCGGTAGGGCGCAAGCCCTCGTGGGTTCGAATCCCACTCTCTCCGCCATGGGGATTCAACAGAATATAGCGGTGAAAACCCGCCGGAACGGCTTCGGCCACGCCGCCAGCGCAGTAAAAGTCGGTTGCGTAATCCCCTTCTAAATATCCCAGAGTCTATCTCAGCACCAAGGAGGATATCATATTGGATAAAAACAAACTTCTTAAAGCCGCCATCTATGGGTTGGCTGTTGGCGATGCCTTGGGTGTACCATACGAATTTCAAAAGCGCGGAACCTTCACCGTCTCCGGCATGACATCTGGCGGTGTACATAAACAGCCTAAGGGAACCTGGTCAGATGATACGGGTCTAACGCTGGCAACCTGCTACAGCATCAAGGAAAAGGGTGGAATCGACCTGGCAGATATGATGAAAGACTTCCGGGCTTGGCTCTGGCACGGCGCCTTTACCGTTGATGGCCGAATTTTTGATGTTGGGAACACCTGTGGGCAGGCTATCAACATGGGGCACGGCCTGGAGCGGGAAGACAAGCAGGGCAATGGATCTCTTATGCGTATTCTGCCACTCGCTTTCCTCCCGGATGTCTCTGACGAGACAATCGCAGATGTTTCTGCATTGACCCATGATAGCTCAGTCTGTAAAGAACTCTGCATCCTCTATATACATATTGCACGGGAACTTATCCATGGAGCAGATTTGAAAATGGCTATCTATTGTTCAGTTAGCCCCAAGTCTAACTATCGACACCTTTTGAATATTAAAGATTTTCCCCGTGAGGAAATTGGCAACACCGAACATGCTCCGGTAGCGTTGACAGCCGCTTTGTGGTGCCTGAGCCATACTTGTTGCTACAAAGACTGTGTGCTGGAGGCAGTCTCTCTTGGCGGTGATACCGATACCATTGCTGCCATTGTTGGCGGGTTAGCCGGCATTATGTATGGTTACCACTCTATCCCAAAGCTATGGCTCATGCAGTTGCGAGGGAAAAATATCATTCATGGCTGTCTATTCCATGTCCCCGCATAGCTGATACCATTGCAACAGTGACCTACTCGGCAACAAGTTACCGAGCTTCCAACCGAAGCGTGGGGGTATCCCCCCTCGTTTCGGTTTTCTTTTATTCCTGCTTATCCGGTCTTACAGGACGATACCGACCGTCCACGCCGTAGCGCAACAGGCTATCCCCGGTGGCCCATCGGGTCAAATCGGTCAAATCGAAATCCCCTTCAGTACAAAAGAATTGGCCCCGGACATATTGTCCGGGGCCAATTTCTTATACTGGTTTAACTGAGATGATCTTTTCCCGCTCCACGATGACGCTGCCATCCATCTGCTTGACCACCGAGCAACTGCCGCTGCACCGGCCGTCCTTCAGGACCACATCGTAGTCGCTGAACTCAGCCAGGATGCCGCTCACGCGCACGGCTTCGCCGTCGCGGACAAGATCGCTGTTATGCTTCTCCAGCACCCAGATGACGATCTCCTCGCCGATCAGCTCCTCATCGAGTTCGAGGGGCTCACCGGGCGGCTGCTCATCAACAAATGGCAGGTCCATCATGTCTTTCAGCTCCTGAGAACTCTTGGTGTCCAGGTCTCCATAGGAGATCACGGTCCCTGCCGTGTCCACAAGGGCCGGAAGCATGTCCTTGATCTCCTGGGGGAGATCCATGTACCCTGAAATCACCTTCAGGGCGTCGAATAAATCTAAACTGGTTCCCATTCTATTTCTCCTTTCGTTTCATCCCTGCCACGGCCGACTTGTTCACAATGACCTTGTCGCCCATGGCCGGGCTGGCAAATGTTGTCGCATCCTTGGGACAGATATCGGTGCCATCCTGCCGCTGAAGAACCAGGTCGTAGGTCCCATTCTCCAGCAGGATGCCGCTCACCAGACTCTGCCTGCCCCAGCAGAGCAGCTTCTGCCCGATCTCCAGTTGCCGGAAATCAGGTTTCCTGGCCAGCTCCAGCACTGGCCGCCAGCCAGTCTGATACCGCCGGTCGGTCCGAACAGCCGTGACTGCATGATACGGGTTGCCCAGATCTGTACAGAGGGCTTTGCTCTCTTCTCCGGATGGCTGCTGGAGGAACGACTGGCGCTGTTCCCAGTGCCAGATATGATCATCCTCCCCAATCTCATCCAGGGCCGAAGTCCACTCTTCCAGATCCATCAGCGTCCGGATCCGGTACCGTTGTCCATCCAGGACGACCTCCTGGCCATGCACCAGGTTCAGCTCCTGCAAATCTGCAAAGCTGGCCGAGTGCATGACCGGCCGGTCGGCGATCAGTTTGTTGTTGGCAACGATCCAGATGATATCATCCGGGCCGCCGGTACTGTCGCGGAATTCGATATTGGCAACTGGATCGAATGGAAAATGATCTTCCGGCTCGAACCTGAAACAGGGCCTTTTAAGGATGCCATCCATCCAAATGGAGCCTATCTGCACCCGGTTAGCCATTGCCAATCTCCTCCTTCCGCTGCTGCAAGATCCGTATCCCTACCTTGCTGATGGCAAACATGTCGCCGTCGGGGGCAAAGATCTCAGGATCCAAGTTGTCCGTGACGAGCTTTTTGGGATCCGGCCGGAGAACCAGGTCATAGTCGGTCTGGTCGTACAGCCATCCGGAGACGATCTGCTCGTTGGAGCAGACATCCAGGTACTGGCCTTTTTCCAAGTTCCCGAAGCGGGGCTGCAGGGGCTCCAGTACCGGCAGCCAGCCCTCCTTCTGATCAGCCTTTGTAGGCAGGCAGGCCCGCATACTGTTGCGCCGTCCAGGACGGCGTTCCTCGCCGTCCGTTTCGATCACCCAGAAGTAGCGGTATTTCTCGGATGCCCAGATGAGCATCTCCTTGGCCCACAGGGCCGCGCTCCACTCGTCCAGCTGAGGACTGACCTCCAGGAGCCGGCAGCGGAACAGCTGTCTATCCAGAATGATTGGAGGGGCATCTCCACTGGCAAGGTTGTTTGCCACCACCTGGCGCCAGGCGACGCCCCATAGGACGACCCGGTCGGCGATCAACCTGCCATCCTGCAGAATCCAGTTGATCTGCTTGCCCTTCTTAGACTCGCCGATCCAGATGTTCCGGGTATCGGGAAAACAGTCGAGTTCCCCTGGCTTCACCGGTACATTGTCCAGATAGGGAGTGCCGAACGATAGTTTTCTCACCATCATGTTGCTCTCCTCCTTTGGTCCTGGGGGTTCGTGCGCACGCCCACGATGGACGCCTTGTCCACGCACACCCGTCCATTAGGCAGCGGGACAGCCAGGATCCCATTGTCTTGTTCCTCCAGGCCGTCAGCGGACGAATGGTGGAGGATCAGGTCGTAGTTGTTGATCTCCTTGAGGATGCCGGATACGACACTGTCGCCGCCCCAGAGGGCGACCCAGCGGCCAGGCTTGATGCCTTCCAGCTGTTGTTCCACCGGGGTGGTGGGCTCCAAAACCGGCCGCCAGCAGACAGTGCCGGAGCGGCGGGCCATCTTGAAGTTGGAGTTTATCTCCCCACCTCCAGGTGCCCCATTGGCGACTGAACACAAGGAGACGGTTGCATCCACAGGGCCCGCGATTAGAGTGCCGGTCCCGTGCAGGGAATAGGCAGCCGCCCCAACCGAGCCAAACTCCTTCCACTCCTCGAAATCTCTAACCATCCGGATATTAAACTCCTGGCCATCGATCGTGACCGGCATCCCAAACAGATAGCCGTGAAACAGCAGGTCGTCGTAGCTGATGCTGACCAGCAGCGGTTCCGCCGCCAGCAACTTGCCGTGGCAGACGACCCAGAGGATGTTGTGGTCGTTGTCTTCGCTGTCCTTGACTTCGATGATGGGTACGATATTGTCATCCCCGGCGATCCTGGCATAGGAAGCGACTGGCGCCCGCTTCTCGCCGTTCACCCAAACAGTGCCAAGATATATCTTATTGGCCATTTTGGCGATTTCTCCTTTCTTTTTTTGATTTTCTCCTGAGTTTTCTTTCTCTCCATAATTGGATTTCTGAAACTATCCTATGCGAATTTGGAGAATATCATTCTCTGTAGGCGGGATGGTCTTTTGCCAGAAGGGTGCGTCTTTTCTAACGAAGAAAAGAGGCGGGGAGTTTTGCTTTTGCCGAGGTCTCTTGTGCGGGCCGGTTCCCTATCGGGAACCGATGTCGGGTCCGTGAGATTTCCTCTCCCCCCCTGCCACGGTCTGCCACTGGCAAATTGTTTCTGACAACAAGGGAAGAGCTCCCTGTAGCGAAAAAACAGGGAGCTTATATTGCGGACAGCCAGATGATCTCTTCTCCGCGCGCATTGTTAGCGCGGGCAACTGAGATAGCCGATTTGTCCACGGCCAAACGGCCGTTCTTTTCCTTGCGGGCAAAATCCTCAATGTCTCCCATATAGACCTCTGAGATTTGGGAGAAATTCTTGTCCAGGACGAGGTCGTAGTCAGTTGACTCCTCCAGGAAACCGGAGATGAGGTTCGAGCCGCAGCCCAGCTGGACATAGTCGCCCTCCTTCAGCCTGGAGAAATCCAGGGAGATGGGCTCCAGCACTGGGCGCCAGCTGTACTCGTCCCGGTCTTCCTTCTTGCAGCCCAGCTTCAGCTCTGGCCCAAATGGACCGAGCATCCAGAAGCAGCCATCCTCCCTGTCCATGGTGAGAACCTGCAGTTCCGGATATACGGTCTTTTTGGCCAGTTCCCATTCATCGAGCTGGGTCCGGCTGTTGCCGCAGGTGCAGAGCAGCCGGCAGCGGTAGCGGCTGCCATCGATGACGACCTCTCGGCCTTCCACCAGACCTTGCGCCTCCAGGTCCTCCCAGGAAACCTCGTGGAGGATCGAATAGCTGGCAACCAGAAGGCCGTCCACCAGCACCCAGCGCACTTCCTTCCCTCCCACCATATCACCGATGCCGATGGCCGGCCGGTGGCAGGGATATACGCACTGAGCAATCTCCGGATTCTTGCCCAGGTACAGGCTGCCAAACTGGATCGTATTAGCCATTGGGCGCCTCCTGTTCCTGCGCCATGCGGGCGACCGTCATGGCCGACCGATCCAGAACAAAATGTCCGTCGCCGTCAGCGCTGAAGAACGAATCTTCTGGCACTATATTAGCGTTGTCCATATCCAAGACCAGATCATAGTCGGTGATATCGTGCAGCCGGGCGTGGAACAGGCTGTTCCCGCCACCGGCGATGACCATGTCGCCCTTGCGCAGCCGGGAGAAACTCAGCACGAATGGTTCCAGCACCGGCCGCCAGGCATATCTGCCATCAGGGTCTCCGTGCCCGCCGCGGACCTCCATGCCATGCGGGCTCGCCGTCCAGAAAGGCTCATTGTCGTACAAATTCCAAAGTTGCCGGTTCGCGCCGGTTGCGATCAGCGCACGATCCCACTCATCGGCGTCATTCTCATCATCATCTGTCTGAAGCAGCCGGCAGCGGTAGTTGCTGCCATCGATGACGACAGCCCGGGCCCGGACCAGATGGCTGGCGCGGAGGACCTCAAAGGGGACATCCAGCATCACGCTGTTGTTGGCAACCAGGAGGCCGTTCACCAGCACGAAGCTGAGCTCCTTGCCGGGAACCGTATCGCCAATCCGGATATCCTGGATGTCCGCAGGACAGGCACTTCGTGCGCCCACCGGACGACCGTTTAAGTACAGCGTACCCATCGAAATGATATTTTCCATGTCGTTCGTTTTCTCCTTTCTGCCACCGCCAGGGACGACAGCAAAATGTAGTCTAAAACAATTTGTTTGCGGGAAGGTGCGTTGAAGCAGCCTCACGGACCCGTCATCGGTTCCCACGCAGCTTTCCTCCGGAAAGCTGCAGAACGGAACCGGCTCGCGGCGAGAACCACCCCGGCAAAGGAAAATCTCCCGCCTCTTTTCTTCGTTAAAAAAGATGCCCCTGATCCTGCCGTCGCCCAATGCCCTAATCTCCGTAGCGAGCTTTCGCGCACATATCAGCAGCGAAACGAGCGCCAAAGTTCGCTCTCTCACTATTATTATATGCACTTGCCGAAGTTCGCATATCAGCAAAAAGCAGGGGCCCGAGCAAAATGCCCAGGCCCCATAGTGCGATCAAAGCGCCGCCAGGCGGACAATGGCCGCCCTGTCCACGGTGATGACCCCAGGGGCGGTGCCCGTAGCCTGCCACCAATGGAGCCGCTTGTCCGGGAACATATCCACCCGCAGGAACAGATCATAGTCAGTGGCATAGACCAGAGTTCCCTCCACGGAAACATCCCGGCCCATGAAGTCCTTGCCGGTGACCTTCAGCCGGGAACCAGCAGAGATGTCGTCTATGGGCGGAAGGATCGGCTCCAGCACAGGGCGCCAGCCTACCAATGGCATGCGGGCTTCCTGGCTGAACCGGGTCCAGTGAGCCATGCCGCAGCCTCTGCGGGCAGCAGCCAGGCCGCCCTCTGGGGAGTCGAGACCCCAGGAATAGCAGCCGTCCATGCTCCGGGTTAGATTGTCGCCGAGGCCAGCAAAGAACTCCTCCCACTCGTTGCGCTGTTTGGCGCTGCTGCCAACAGCAAGCAGCCGGCACTGGTACTCTAGGCCATCGATTTGGAAGTCCAGGGGCTTGCCATGCACTAGGTTGCACTCGTCCAGGTCGTCATAGCTGACGCCCAGCAGGACATTGTCCATGGCCGCGAACCGGGCGCCGCGCTGCAGCCACCGGATCGGTTTCTCGCCATTTGGACATTTGTCCGTGAGCCCAATGCGGGTATGCCCGGCCATCATGGTCGTTTTGGCATCCAGGGTGATGCCGTCCACGACCGGCGCCAGAAATTCTCGAATTGCTATCGCCATTTAGCTCTCTCCTCTCAGATATAGGCCATATAGCCTAATTGGCTCCTATCCAAGGCCCAGATACCTGGGTCGATCTCCTTGCCCCAATCGAGGTTTGGCCAAATAAATCCATCCACTTCAACGATCAGGTCATAGTCGGTGAAATGGAGCAACTTGCCGCGTACCACGATATTGCTGCCGAGCTTGCGAACTTCGATATCCTGGCCGATAGACGAGTCGTTCAGGGCCAGCATGATCGGTTCCAAAATGGGCCGCCAGCCGCAAGCGCCGCTTCGGTTGTCGTATGGCAACGAACACCAGTTCTTACAGCCGGCTCCACCCCGGGCGGCAGCCATCTTCTCCCCTGTCTGCTCCCTGCCCCAGGACAGCGAATTGGTCCTTGTGTGGTCGAGCGCCACAAAGGCGAGCAGCCGCTCATATTCGCAGTAGCGGTCCGCCGTCTCGCCGACCTCCATGAGCCGGCAGAGATAGGCTCTGCCATCCAGCTCCAGCTCCTTGCCCTGTACCCAGCCGTTCACATACAAATCAGTCCAGCTGATGCCGGATACGATGTTGCGTGCGGCGACATAGACGCCGCCATTCTTGATCCAGAAGATCTCTTTGCCGGGTTCTTCCTGGACCAAGTCCAGGTGGGGCACTTCATCAGGCCCTCCATAAATGCACCCAAGTTCCACTGTGGTGCCGTTCAGGGACAATGAAAATGCCTTGCGGATCTCAGTTTCTCCTACCATGTTTGTTCCCTCCTATTCACCGCGGTCGTACCTCAGATACTGGATACTGCTGCGGTCGATGATGACTGTCTTGCGGTCGATGAAGCTGCCGGCCGGGTCATACTGACTGATTGAGTACAACTCCTCCAGGACGATATCATATAGGGTGACATCACCCAGTTTTCCATAGGCGCTCGTGTGGCTGCCAAAGAAAACGCGCAGAGGCGTGCCGGGCGCCAGCTGTTCCGGATCCAGGGAGATGCACTCCAGCATCGGACGCCAGCCAATGTTCGCCGCCCGCATGTCCTTGCTGCCAACTCTCCTGATCTCAGGACACCGCCGGTCGCGGCGGCCCAGGGTGAACAGTACCACATTCCGACAGTGGAATGGGTCCTCCTCCGGCTCCTGCTCCGCCCAGATCTTCATGCCCTCCATGAGCCAGACATCCTCCACATCAGCCTTCACCGCTTCGAACCAACGGTCGTCCGGGGATGGCTTCTTGGGATAGCCGAGGGTTGGCAGGCGCATCTCATAGAGATCATGGTCAATGCTGACACGGATGCCGTCCTTGCCACTCATGTACCAGAGATCCTGATAGGAGACATGGCTACACAGCGGCATACGAGGGACATAGATGCCGTGGTTTCCCACCCATTCGATCTCGAAGCCGGGGACCGTATCCCCGATCTCAACCTTCCGCCCATCCAGTTCGGTGGGAACAATGATATCTGAGGTCTGGTACGGTTTGTCATCGATGAAGAGGGTGCCGAATTTTTTCAACTTAGTTTCCATATGTATTTTCTCTCCTTAACATATTTCCCCATAAATTGTTATCTGCAACTATCCTATGCAGATACTACGGATGCTATTTTCATGGCAAATACGGGGAAAGATCTTTTTTAGCGAAGAAAAGGGTGGAGGTTGTTTTGTTTGCCGGAAGCTGTGGCCGGCGCAGGTTCCCAAACGGGAACCTGTGTAGGGTCCGTGAGGGCTCCGCCGAGCAAATTGTTATTCCCTACAATGGAGGGGCGGACACGGCATGTCCAGCCGGACAGCAGATGCGGCAGGCAACGCAGGCTACCCGCACCAGCGTCGGCAGATGATGGCCCCAACGCCAGGACAGATGAGGAAGGCCACCTCACGGACCCGGCACAGGCTCCGTTCCGGAGCCGACCCGCAGCGATGGACACCCGGCAAAAAGAAAATCTCCCGTCTCTTTTCTTCGTTAAAAAAGACTCAAGAGCCCCTGTCTAATACATCCAAGCATCACCTTCCTCCAATATAGGGAAAAGGACCCAGACAAAGCTGCCCAGGTCCTTTTTGCTTCAACCGCGATTCCTCCGTAGCTGGCGGATCGACTTCCGCTCAATCACAAGCGTATTCTCCCCAATGAGTTTTGCGCCCTGTGTGTCCTTCTTTGTGGAGTACCCGAACAGGTTGTCCAAAACGATATCGTATTTGGATACCTCCACCAGGTTGCCGAAGACCTCCGACAGCACACCATATCGGACGCGCACCGCCGTTCCCGGCTTCAGCTTCTCTGGGTCCAGGAATACTGGTTCCAGAATCGGTCTCCAACAGATATCGAACATCTGGATGCCGGTGAGGTCGCTGAGGGGCATCCATTGCGGGCTGTCCATGTAGGCGAAGTGGGAGGCAAACACCCGATCGTCCTCCGAAGGAACCGAATATTTCTTCCGGATCCCCAGGCACAGGGCACTGGCTCTGTCGCCCAAAGAGAAGACCGGCTGCCCCAGCCGGAACCAGCGGTCGTCCAGACTCGGCACATTTGCAGTCCCGGCAATCGGGAGCCGGATCTCATAGCGCACATCCTCCAGGCAGACCTCCTGGCCGCCAGCCAGATGGTTCTTCAGCAGTGCCGGATGAAAGGCAAAGCGCAGGAGTGGGCTTTTTGACACCAGCTGGTTGTCGTATTCCAACCATTCGAGAGACATCCCCCGCACCGTATCCTGAATCGAAATGCTCCCGCTTGGCATATCCATCAGTCCGTTCGGATCAACGATATACGGCTGGTCGTTCAGGAATAAAGTCCCAAATTTTCTGATTTTCGCCAGCATCTCTCATTCCTCCTGCGGACAGATCGAACCGGACATTTTGCGCATCCCGGATCTGCCACCGTCTCCGTATCTCCGCATCCGCCGGAGCTCCTGGATGGCATTGCGATCGATGCACAGGACATGATCGCCGATATGTCGGCAGGCGCCCTCCTTGCCGTAGCCATTGCTGTCGGAGAGAACGATATCATAGTCGTTCACCTCTTTCAGGCTGCCGGTGACGAGTTCTCCGCCCGAGAAACGGACGAAGACCTCTGCGCCAGATGGGAGCGACTCTGGGTCCTCGAAGACTGGCTCCAGCACCGGCCGCCAGCCGATCGTCTCAGTGCGCGTATCGGTGGGCAGCACTGCCGTCCAGATAGGGCTGTCTGAGTCGGTTAGAGCCGTGAGGACGCCGTCGAAGGAGTAGGAGCCAGGCGCCGGGGAGCGGTATCCCCAGCAGCGGAAATCGGCATTCCTCCAGATACCCTCCGCGACATTCCGCACCTCGCGCACCCACAGGTCGTCGGAGCTTGGATAGTCTCGGAGTCCGCCGCGCAGCAGCCGAAGCTCATAGCGGACGCCATCGATCTGGACCTGCTTGCCTTGGATGAGCCCGGCAAACTTCAGATCATCGAATGAGATCTTGCAGAGAACCGGGTATCGGGCCATCAGCAGGCCGTCGTATTCCACCCAGGTGATCTCCAGGCCAGGGACCGTATCGCGGATGATGAGGTCTCTGGGATGGTCGTCCTTAGAATAGGCAAGGCTGTTTTTCGAGCCGATCATCTCAGAGCCGGAGTACAGCGTGCCAAGTTTTCGAATTTTTGCTTCCAAAATTGATTCCTCCTTTTGTTCTTTTCTCCAGATCGGTTTTCTGAAGCTATCCTATGCGGGAATGAGATTTTCCATTCGGGAAGGCAGGGTTCGCTGTCCTCTAACAGTGCTCTCCCTGGGCCTCTGGGAGAGATAAGTCTTTTTTAACAAAGAAAAGATGCCTTGGATGTTCCTTTGCCGGGAGCTCTTGCCCGGGCCGGTTCCGTTCCGGAACCGATGCCGGGTCCGTGATGGCTCCGCCGAGCAAATCGTAGGGCTCTACGGCGAAGACGCGGACACGACATGTCCGGCAAAAAAGAAGGGAGCCCAGGCAAAATGCCCAGACTCCCTATGCTCAGGACCCGATAAACCTTCCGATCTGCACCATCCGTACCTGGGATTTGTCCACGACGATGGTCCGGAGCTTCTTCTCCAGGGGCTGGAAAAGGGCCCCAGCATCGGCGAACCAGGTGCCAGAAGACTGCAGAACCAAGTCGTAGTCGCTCTGGTCCAGGAGTTTGCCGCGCACCACGCAGTTGTCTCCCCAGACCAGAAGCTCATACCCAGCCTGCAACCGGGGCCCATACTCAGGGATCGGTACCCCCTTTGGCTCCAAAATTGGACGCCACCCGGCGTACCCATTTTCCGGGTACGACTGCCACTCCTTAGCCAAGCCGCCGCCGCGGACGACGCGTGTGCCGCTATCCAGCCCGGTACTCTGGCACCAGGACCGGTAGTTCTTCCAATGGAGCATCCGGTCGTCTCCCTGTACCAGATCCACGGCCTCATCCCACTCTCCACCGGGCGCCTCACCCGGGAGTGGGATGCGGCAGCGGAACTCGAACCCATCGATTTCGGCTCTGCAACCAAAGACCTTGGAGTGCTGAGACAGGGCCTTCCAGCTGATGCCCGTGAGAAGGTTGTGACAGCAAAAGAGCATGCCGCCGGAAACCAGCCAGGGAATCGGCTGCGTACCGTCCTCATCGGCTAATCCAAATTTGCCGCCAGAATAGGCTGTCGGGAACTGATTCCGCTTCCCATCTTGCACGAGTGCCCCCAACAACAGCGTTGCCATTACCCTCACCCTGCTTTCTGGCGGGCGACCTGCACGAACTTCACCTGCGCCGGATCCATCGCTACAAAATTGTCATCGAACAGCCGGTACGCCGGATTCTCCGGGAGAAAAACCTCCCGCCGCATGCGCAGCAGCATGTCGTATTGGGTCTGATCCTGAAGAATGCCCTCCAGGACAAAATCGCTGCCCCAGACGAGCAGGTCCCATCCAGGGAGAAACTCATCATGGGGAGAATCCTCCCCCAGAGGCACCAGTACCGGCCTCCAGCCGGCAGTGATGTACGGCTCCGCTCTCTTTTCTCCGCCGCGGGCAATGCCTGTCCAGCTTTCGTCCGTCCGATTCTCCCTGGTCCAACTGGGGCAGGTTCGCCAATGGAACGCAGCGTTGTCGCCGCCGCAAGCCTCCATCGCTCTGTCCCATTCGTAGCTGCCGTCGTCAGACTGCTGAAGGAGCCGGCAGCCGAACGAGAACCCATCCAGGAAAACAGGTTTCCCAGATGCCCAGCGGCCTGCCTCCAGTTCCTCCCAGCTCAGCCTTGCAATGAGGTTCCAACAGCAAACTAATTTGTTGTCCACTACCAGCCAGGGGATCTGATGATTTTCGGCCGTATCGCCCAGCCAGAAATCCTTGCCGTCCCGCAGGGTCGGGAACGGCCAAACCTCGCCGTTCATCACGAGCGAGCCGAACTTAATGATGTTTGCCAAAACAAAATCCCTCCTATCTTTTTTCTAATCCTCCGCCACCTGGTAGAACTCGAACCGGCTGCGGTCCACGATGACGACATCGCCTTCTACGACCCGAAACATCGGGTTCGGGAGCGCCCGCCATCCGGACCCGGCCTTCAGCACAAAATCGTAGGGCGTGACCTCCAGCACCTGGCCGCGGACCACTGATGAGCAGCCCCAGACCAGCAGGTTAGAACCAACCAGCGGCGCGTCCTCATTCGGACGGAACACGGCTCTCGGCCCCAGGACCGGACGCCAGCCGGCAGTATCGGAAAGCATCTTCCATTCCCGATTCACCGCTCCCTTGCCGCCGCAGACGCACCGCATGCTCGGGAATTCCATCTCCGAGTTCACCCACGAGGGGGCATTCCGCCAATTCCAGAATTGGTTGTCGCCGTTATGGATCGCCATGGCGATGTCCCACTCGGTTGGTTTGCTCGGATCCGAATCGGAAATCGGAACCCGGCAACGAAACCTGAACCCATCGATATGGACTGTCCGCCCGGAGATGAGCCGCATCGCGTGCAGCTCCCCCCAAAGAATGTCGGAGAGCAGGTTGTAGTTGCACATCAGTACATTGCCAACGACCGTCCAGTGGATCACCCCGCGGCTGGCCGTGTCGCCAAGGCTGATGCTCTCAGTCTTGTACATATCGTACCGCTCGGGGAATCCCCATTGCTTGCCGCCAAGGACCAGAGAGCCGAATCGCAGCTGCCCTGCGCCGTATTTCCCAATATCCTCGATTGCCATATGCGCACCTCCTGTTTTTTCGCTATCTCCTAATTGGTTTTCTAAGGCTATCCTATGCGGGGACGGCGGATGCTATTCTGAGAGCCTATGCGAACAGGCGATGGGAGCCATCTTTTTTAACGAAGAAAAGAGGCGAGGAATTTGTCTTCGCCAGAGTCTCTCGCCGGAGCCGGTCCCTGCCGGGACCGAAGTCGGGTCCGTGAGGACTCCGCGGAGCAAATCGTTTTTCTCTACGATGGAGAATCGGACATGGCATGTCCGGTCGGGCGGCAGACATTGCAGGCGATGCGAGCCGCTCGCGCCGGAAGATGATGCGGCTTCCCCCGCCAAGTCCGATGAGAACGGCTATCTCACGGACCCGGCATCGGTTCCGGAACGGAACCGGACCGCGGTGACAGCCTCCCGGCAAAAAGAACCCCCCGCCACATTTCTTCGGTAATAAAGGAAATCCCCATATAACAGAAGAACCTCCTATATATCCAGAAAGACAGGCTGCCCTATTAAGAAAACTTATACACCCGCGCTACACGCACCACAACGACTCATATCCCAAAAGAACAGCACAACCAGCACCCGTCGCAAGAAGAACCACATCCCCATATAGGAGAGTATCCCTAGAGAAGCCCCTATAAGAAGACCCTCCAAATTCCCGCACTCGTCAGCGCAAAAATGCCATATAGCCCATATAGGAAATAGCACCTCTCATGCCAATACTCCCAGAGAAAGCCAACAAAAGAAAAGACCCGGGCTAAAGCCCGGGTCCCGTCTCCCGCCTACTTCAGAATCGTGATCCCGCGTCCGCTCTGTCCGCAAAAGTTGATCACAGTCTTTTTGCCGCTCCCGGCAAAATCCTTGCTGTACCCCACCAGCAGCTTGTCCTCTTTCTCAAACAGCTTCCGCCCATCCACGATGCCATCCATCATCCGCAGGATCATCAGCATCACCTTCGCATCGTTCATGTCCCCAGGTTCCATGTTCTCCGCAAACAGCACATCGTCCCGTTTCCAGTGGCATCCGTCTCCCACCTCGATCCGGTGGCAGTCCTCACCAGTGCAGCTTCCACAGCCGCCTTCATCTGGGAAGAAACTTCTTTCGAATACCAGCGGCAGGTCCTCGCCTTCGATGTCTTCGTCCTCCTTGGATCCCACCGACAGCACCAGGTACTGGGTTTTCCCGATGTGCTTGTACTGCTGCATGAGAGACTCCAGGCATTCCAGATGGGCGAAAACCAGCTCGGAGCCCTCATCTTCCGGATCAATGATGTGCCGCCCCACCGGGGTCAGCCGGTCCGTTCCCTCATCGCAGATGGCTGCAAACAGCCGCTCCTTCTCCGGGTTCATGAATCCGGCATCCACCACCGCCTTGCGGAGGTCCTCCATGAGGACTGCTTCCCTGTCGGTGAGACGGCCGTTGTCCTCCGTCTCCAGCATCTCATGGGCATCCGGCGCCAACTGCCGCTGCAGCATAAAGCAGGAGCCGAGCAGCCCTACCGCCTCCTCGCGGACATACTTGGCAATCTCGTACAGTTTGCCAAGCTCCTCATCCACGGGCGTCTCATCCAGCTCCTCTTGCATCACCTGCATCGCAAAGGTTTCTGCCATGAACGCCAGAGAAACATTTGCCATCTCCTGGTCCATATCCGGATCGACCACCAGACACGACATGGCGTCAGCCGTGGGCCGGACCTCCCGGATCTTCCGGTACAGCATCAGCAGTGCCTCCATGTGGTCCATTTTCTCCAGCTCTGAATATTTCATGTTCGGTCCTCCTTAAAGTTTCGGCTCTTCCAATTTTGTGGTTGTACATCTGCGATTAGACAAATTGCCAACCTCTACCTCGGGCAACATACTTGCACCTGTTTGGACGGAAATTACCCTGGCCGACAAACTCCAGATATAGCGGCTGGCCATTTTTGTCCCGCCCATGACTTCCCTGGAGCACCAGCTGCTCAACATTCCCAGAGCTGGTCTCCACCTGGAAGATAGCTCCCGGGAGAACGCGGTTGGGGTCCTTATGCTTAGGTCCGCCACGAGCAACCATCAGCCGCCCCACATCATTGGGATGAGCTGCCCGGAATTCCTCCAGGCTGTCGGTCTTTTGCTCGGTGCGTTTATGCCGGTTCTTGGCGGCCAGGACCTTTTTGGGCTTGCCGGTTTTCGGGTCTGCTCCGGGCAGGTAGTAGTTGCGGTCCTCCATACGGGATATCTGAGCTCGGTCGTGCCGCCGGAACTTGCGCAGTTCGTACACCTTCTCCGGCAGCTTAATGGTCGGATTCTCCAGAATGGAGCAGGCAATGCAGTAGGCATCCGTGTTGTGGTCCTTGGGTATCCCATGTGCATCCCGGAACTGCTTGGTGCTCCATCCGTTGGTGGCAAAGGCGTGGCCCGGGAACATCTTCCCCAGCTCATCCGCAAGACGCGGGATAATCTGGTTCACGACGCTGAGGGCTGCATAGCGTTTATTCATGCCGGCCTTGAGCTCTGCCAGCTTGTCTGTCCAGGACTGCTCCTTATGGACCAGGTCGTGATGACCCCCGCAGAGGCCGGCCCGGTTTTCCAGGGTGTTGCTGCCGCCCTTGCTGGCAGGGATGACATGATGGCAGTGGGCGATCGCCTGCTCGCAGAAGATGCAGTGTCCGTCCTGCTGGGTATATACCGCCGCCTCCACACTGCCATAGCCATACAGCGGGCCTTTCTGATATTCCCACCGCTGGATGCCTGGGTCGTCCATTGCCATGAAGGCAAATTCGTTGAGCTCCAGTACCACATCGGTGACGGGCAAGAACTTGCAGACCTTGCGTACCAGACTGATAGTACTCTGCAGCAGCTGGTTTGCCGTGGGCGTCAGCCACCCTTTAGTCCGGGCCCGGTTCATGAACCGGGCCTCCGTGTTCGTGATGTAGTGGTTGGTGATCGGCTCTTTGCAGCCGGGCAGGATACGCTTGCGCTCACCGAAGCAGGTCCCATTTTTCCTGGCCCGACGCTGGCGGCGTTTCCGCTCGCCCTGCCGGCTGGCCTGGCGGTGGGCCTTGCGCTCCTTCATGCGCTTTGGCACATCCTTGTTGTTGGTCTCCGCCTTTGCAGAGAACACGCAGGTTCCATCGGCGGCCGCTACAGTGACCCCGATGTTGGTGCGGCCCGGGTCGATGCCGAGGATGAACCCCTGCGTGCAGGGGTCCACCCCGTACATCAGCCGGATGGTGAATGGGTTGCCGCAGACCATACGGGCCTGCTTGCTGTCCAGGAGGCGGCGGACATGGCCGCCCCTCGTGGTGGGCGCCAGCGGTTTCCCATGGCGGTCCTGTACATAGATGATGGACATGTCCTGACCTCCCTTCTAAAGAAAAGTAGTGTTACTCATACCGCCCAGAGGGCGGCAGTCATTTGGGGCCGAAGCCCTCACCCCTAAGCTGGATGCAGCCAGGCATGGTCCGGAGCTGCAGACCTAGCGTAGCGGTCTGCGTGGAGGGAAACCCCGGAGTGCAGCTCGCATCACGCTTCGCGCTATTCTACTCGGTGGTGGAAACCACCACTAAGTTGGAATAGCCCAATTCCGAATATTTCATGTTCTGTCCTCTTTTTTTCTAACGAAACTGTTTCGCGCAACAAAGAGAAAGACCCGGGCCGAAGCCCGGGTCCAAGCCGTCAAGCCACGACCATAATGTACCTACCGTCCTTGCCGCGGACAATGGCAATAGCAGAGCTGTCCTCCATACTGCCGAAATCATCCACCCCTACGCCGATCATGCAGTCACTGGAACTCTCAATCTCACCAATGGCCTTCAGATACCCGATCAGCGCGTTGGCCATCTCGGCGTCATCGCCCTCCAGGTCCTCCAGATTTACAATCTCGATGCCAGGTTCATCCTCGGCAGTCCCGGCCACCAGAAAGATATCCTGGCCCTCGCCAATGTGACCGGCCTCCAACATAGCGTCGCGCAGGGCCGTTACCAGCTCGCCCACCGGAGCGTCATAGGCGATCAGCCGCTGGCCAGCCTCCAGGTCGCCGTCAATGATCGTATCGCCATGGACGATGTACAGCTGTTCACCAGGCGTCAGAAGACCACCCTCAGCCAGAGCCTTGCCCACAGCCTGCATGGCCTCCACCTCGGCATCCGTCATCTCGACATTTTCCTCGTCGTCATCGAAATCATCATCCTCGAAGCCGTCATCGAAGTCCTCGTCATCATCGAAGTCAGATTCGTCGTCCTCGTTCACCAGTTCCATGGCCTCGGCGAACAGGTCGCCCTCAAGCTCCCCGATGTCATCCGACAGATCATAGGCGGCATCCAGGACTGCCATGGCCGCCTCTGCCAGCTCGCTCATCTGCTCGTCACGACCCGTGCGTTCCAACTCAGCCTGGAGCACCGTCAGTCCAAACGCCTCCGCCAGGTTCACCAGGGTCAGCCGCTCCAGTGCCTTGTCCATCTCCTGGTCGTCCGTCATCGCCGCTATGGGGGTGATGCACTCTGAGTTCTCCTCCAGTTTCCTGGCCAGCAGCGCCAGGGCTTCCATCGTGTCCATCTTTCTCAGATCTGAATACTTCATGTCTATGTCCTCCTTGGTTTGGTTTTAAGTCTCCCACGGTGCGGAGAACTTCTACATATATATTATATGCAGTTTTGCATTTTTATATTTTGCTGAGAGACGGGTCTTTTTAACGAAGAAAAGCGGCGGGAGATTCTTCCTTGCCCGAGTCCCTCCCACAGGCCGGTCCCTATCGGGACCCAAATCCGGCGGCTAAGCCCAATGCGGACTCCCAATTAGCTTTCCTGCACGCTGAGAATGCCAAATCCCTCCTCTCTGGCCATATGATATGCAAACCCTCCAGCAGGCCAAGCCATGCCGGCTAACCAGGCGGCTAAGCCCGCGGCGGACCAAATAATATGCAGATAATATGCGAAACAATACGCGAATAATATGCATATAATATCTATCCGCCCCGACATAATATGTATTTAATATGCGGGCAATACTCGAATAATAAGCGGATAATATGCGGATGCGGGGATAATATGCAGATAATATGCGGATGCGGCATGGAAGTACGGGCGTTGGTCGGAGACTGGGCCGCAGAGGTGGGCGTGGGGGGCGGCGATGGAGCAGCAGGTGGAAGGCGGATGGGTCGGCGGCAGGGCTGTAGACGGATTGGTTGGAGACAGGGTGCATAGGCCGGAGACTAGGCAGAAAGGTTAGATGGATTGGTCGGAGACTGGGGGCAGGTTGTATGTGAATGGGTCGGAACTGTGCTGCGTTGGCCGGGAGTGGTTCTTTGTGAGTTTCTCCGCGGCGTTGTCCCCAGGTTCCATCGTTCCGCCCCGGCGTCCTGAAAGATGCCTTCGTCTTTTGCCGGCATTCCCAGGCTCGAAACGACCGCAATGGTTGGCGAAAACAGCCGTTCCCGGGAGATTCCCACCAGGCTTGTGTATTTCCCCAGGCATTCCCAGGCAGGCTGGCGTCTCCCTCGTCCCAATGCGCCAGGGCTTCCACCTTCGCCGGTATCCTGAATGATGGAAAGTTCTCGTCTCAGACTTTCAATGAGAGTTTAACTATCGCCGGCATCCTAATGCCATCGACCATCTACGGCATTCCTCGGCGTCATCATTCTCCCCGATAACCAGAAGATCGCATATCTCTGGGTCAATATCTTGATGTCGGCAACATCCCCAATAATAGTCCGGCTCACAAAAACTGAAAAGAACATCGAGAACAGACAATATGGAAGTAATTTGGAGACAGGCATTAGAATACACGGTTTTTGACGAGTGCATTACGGCGACTGTATGGTTTTACAATGGAGTTCGGCGGGGTTCAGTATGGTTTATGACCGCGTGAGGAAAGATAGGTGGTCACAGTATGCAGGAGTGGGGGCGTTCGGCAAAAGAAAAACCCAGCCGCAATGGCTGGGCTTCCATATATCAGTTGGCCTCCAGGGCCGGCTCCGCCAGGCCCCAGTTGTTGGCCTCCAGGCTGGCGAAATAGTTCCAGGTCTTGGGAGCGGCGGCCTTCAGCTTTGCCATATCCTCCGGTGCCTTCTTCCCATCCAGGTAGTGTTCGAAGAACTCTGCAAAATACTCGGTGTATCCTGACATGGCATGGTCGCCAAGGATCTCCTTTAAGTTGTTGGACTCTTCCAGGAAGATCTGCTCGAAAGAATCCTCCGGCCACCCCAGTTCGAAGAACAGAAAGTGCCCGTACTCATGGAAGAAACAGGTCCTGTGGGCAACGAACAGGGACTTATCCGTATAGACGGTGAGTCCGCCAATGGCGCCCCCATGTTCAAGCCCCCATGCAGTGGTCCGGTCGTTCCCGATAATAGTGCTCCACCCTTCATCCTGGAACCGCTCCTGCACCTGTATCGGCAGTTGATCCGCCAGCCTCAGGTAGTCAGGCGTGGTCTTCAGGTAGTCGGCCTCGATGCTGATATTCAACCGGCCCTGCAGCTCAGCTGAGTTGGCCAGGTGCAGCAGGATGGCCGCACCCGAGCGTGTCATTGCCGCAGTCCGATCAGCCGGGATGCCCGGCAAAGCCAGCACAATGGCCGCCTGATTCAGTGCGGCAACATCGACCTGTTCGCCGCGGCAGGTAGACAACATGCTGATAGCCGACTCCCAGGAGACCTGGCTGTCCCGGGGCGTGCCCGGCGCCAGGAGAGCTGCCGCCTGGTCCATGGTCATCTGCATGGCTGGATAGTAGGCCCGGCACAACATGGTAGCCATCTCCGCCAGTGAGACTGCCCGGCCCGGAGAGAATGTCTCCGTACTCGTGCCGCAGCTGATGCCGGCCTCATAGAGGTACTGGACCGCATGGACATATGGAGCATCGTTTGGCACATCCTTAAAGGGCGTCACGGGCGGAATCACGATCGCCTCTACGACCTTCGGAGGATTGCCGGCTGGGGCGTCAGCGGCATGGACAGGCGCTACCAGGCCAATCGCCAATATAATCGTTGTACACAACAACGAGATGAGTTTCTTGTTTGTGCAAACAATGGACTGCATTTAATTTCAGGATACCCGACGCAGGGGTGTCCCGCTCCCTCCTTCTCTGATTGGATAGTTGCAAAATCGCATGAGCCATGCGCGGGACAACGGCTTGTGCCATATGCCATGGCCGCAACCTCACGGACCCGGCATAGGTTCCCGATGAGGGAACCGGCTTCGGCAAGAGCATCCGCCAAAGACAAATTCCCCCGCCTCTTTTCTTCATTAAAAAAGCTGGCTCTCCCCTGCCGTTTCACTGTTAGATGAGAAACCCCGGAACGACTGTCACAAAGAAATCCTGGATCTCAAGCCAGAAGAACATCCGCCCCAAAGTCACGGCGGCTGCAATTAGGATCACAACACTCATGCGCAGGACAAAATGCAGTTTGCCAGCCCGGTTCCAGGTATCCATGGAGGAGCGGAATGCCACTCCATCCTCATACAACCCAACGGGCCACGCCAGCTTCTCCCCCATTGCTCCGCAGCCGATATTCCATACCAGGAGCAAAGGCAGAGTGGCCAATGCTGGGATAATAGACTTCAAAACTCCGGTCGCCGTAAGGACGCCTAGCATAATGGGAGCCAGACAAGGCAGGGCAAACAGGAAGGTTTTGTATGCTTTATGCGCAAAACCAAATCCCAGAGGGTCAAGAAATCCGCCCCAGTTCCACTTAAACAGCTTGGCTCCCTCGTTATAGAATGGAGAAGCCGAATTTGCCATAAAAATCATCCTTTCATATCTGCGGCTACCTTTTGTAAATATTGTATGCAAGCTGCTCTGTTGTTATTGGCGGCGAAAAAGAAACCAGCCCTTCCGGGCTGGTTTTGCGCGAGAGTTAGGGCATATCCCAATTATTCGCTTCCAGCTTGGCGAAGTAAGCGTAGGTACCGGGCGCTGCCGCCTGCAGCCTAGACAACCGTCCCTCATCTCCATTGGACGCAATCCAGTACTCAAAGACCTCAGCAAAGTATTCATTATCGTTCGTCATTGCGTACTCCCCCAGAAGGACCTCTGCCTGCGTTGCTTCCTTTTCATATAGCTGTTTCACCATCTCCGGCACCTGAACATGATGGTGGAGGAAATGCCCGAACTCATGGATTGTGCTGCCAGCGTTGGCCACGAACAGGGTCTTCTCACCGAATATAGTTAACCCGCTGGCAGACATTCCGTTCTTGTAGTTCCAAACGGCAAGTTCCTTGTTGCCAACAACAAGGAACCAGTCTTCCTTGCTGAACTGCTCCAGGATGCTCTTTGGGACCTTCTCCACTTCCTGCAGGAACTGTCCGCTGGAGACTGCATAGGTGTCTTCGATGGAGATATTGATCTCCTCCAGAATGGGTGGTGGAACGACTGGGTTGGTCTGTCCTGTGCCCATCAAGTACAGCATCTGGACAACTTCCGCCCTGGTGACATATTCCCATGGATCTGCCGTCATATCGCAAAGGCCCAGATTCGCAGCGGCAAATATCGCGTCATCCACATCGCTGTCGATTCTGTACAGTTCTGGCCTGTATGCAGGAATACCGGCACAGGCAAACAGCGTCTTGTACGCCCAGCCCCGCGTTACCCGACTGTCCATATGCAGGTTCGGTTGCATGACAACCCCATCCCGCCTGCGCATTATCTCGGAGATTGCCTCTTCCATTGGCCATTCCTTGTCCGTGAAGAAAGCCCGACAGAACATCATGGACATTTCCCCGTTGGTGATGAGCCGATCCGGGGAGAAGGTGTCCGCACTGGTGCCAATGGTGATCCTATTGTCATAGGCGTAGCGGATGGCTTCGGTATAGCTGGAACCGGGTGATACATCCTGGAATGGTCCGACTGCGAATGCTGGGACGGCAGTCCCTAACAAGGTGCCAATAACCACCAATATTGCTGGAATTTTCCTCTTAATGGTTGTACAATAACCCATGGAAACATCCTCCTTAGAATGCTAATTGTTTTTCCAAGTGATTATATGCAAGCTCATCGATCCGCATTGCCGTCGTTCCACATGGGAAATGCGAACCGGCGCAACTGCATATAATAGCAGTGAAAGGGGGGATTCTGATTGAGTCCTAAAACTGAGAAGAACTATGGTATTCCGCTCAAGAAGGCTGGCGCCAAATACACAAGGAAAGAACTGCGGAGTCTTGGGTGGACCAACGCCATGATTGATGTACTCCCTGTTTGCATGGCCAAAAGGAACAATGATGTCTATTACCGGGCTTCTGATGTTGCTGCCGCCCTGGAGTCGAACCCTAAATTCGTGGAGTATCTCATCAACGAGGCGGCAGACAAGCAGTCCAAGGCTCATCTGCGTGACATCCCGGCCGAGCGCCGAGCTGAGTTGGCAAAGAGGCTGGCCGACATCCTGCAGCCAGCCTTTGAGGCTGCCGCAATTGCTCCTGAGATCAAGCCGATTGCTGCGGCCTGGCACAACCTCTTCATAGCGGCCCTCCTGGCCACTCAGCCGGCCAAGAACAGCATGTATGAGGTCATCCGTGGCTGCGACATCATACAGAAGCTGCAGGGCATTGCCTCCAAGAAATCGGCCAAGGAAGCGTCCTCCACTGTCTCGCGGGCAAAGAAGTGGCGCAAGGTCGGACAGTCTGCCTGGTCTGCCATCGAAAAGGAGAATTCCTCCTTCGATGTGGAGAGCTACATTGCCACCCTTGACGCGCTGGCCCGAGTCGAGTATCAATCCCAGCTGGTAGACGCTGGCATTACAGAACCAACGGCCGACATCTTCTCGTTCAAGTCGATCCGCAACAACTACCCGGTCAATGAAGGCCTGTACACCTGCTATCTGACCTACTATGTCCCAGCCGCCATTACCCGCGATCTGCAGAAACTCATCGTGGTGGATCCCAAGGACGAGTACCCTGCGGCCCGGCAGATGGAACGCCGGTTTGAGATCCATGTAGGTGGCACCAATACCGGTAAGACCTACCAGAGCCTCCAGCGGCTCAAGGAGGCGGCTACGGGCGTTTACCTGGCCCCTCTCCGACTCCTGGCCCTGGAGGTGCAGGAGCGGATGCTGGATGATGGCGTTATCTGCTCCATGCTCACCGGGGAGGAGGAGGATATCCGCCCGGGCGCCACTCATATCTCCAGCACGGTAGAAAAACTGGATATCAACCGCCGCTATGATGTAGCCGTCATCGACGAGTGTCAGCTCATCGATGACCGGGATCGCGGCTATGCATGGACACGGGCCATTCTTGGCGTTCAGGCAACCGAAATCCACCTGTGTGTGGCCCCTGAGGGTTTGCATATCCTGGAGCGGCTTATCAAGGACCTGGGCGAGCCCTACACGGTAGTCCAGCATGAGCGCAAGGTGCCCCTTATCTGGAAGGACCGGCCCGTGAAGATTACTCAGGTTCAGAAAGGTGACGCATTCGTGGCATTCTCCAAGAAGCGAGTCTTGCAGCTTGCCGACGAACTCCGACATAATGGTATACCCACCTCCATCATCTATGGTAACCTCCCCTATGCCACCCGCCGCCGCCAGATGCAGATGTTTCTGGATGGCGACACGACGGCCCTGGTGGCCACTGACGCCATTGGTATGGGTCTTAACCTACCTATCCGTCGGATCGTGTTCACCCAGGATGAGAAGTACGACGGCATTGAGATGCGGCCTCTGAAGCCCGGCGAGGTGCGTCAGATTGCTGGCCGGGCTGGCCGGTTTGGCATCTATGACAAGGGCTTTGCTGCAGCTGGGCCTGACTGTGAATATGACCTGGGCAAGATGCTGGAGACAGTTCCGAGCAATGTCAAAGAGGCAGCCCTTGGCTTTTCTGACTTGGTACTCAAGGTCGACCGGCCCATCATTGATGTACTGAAAGTCTGGAACCAAATGCCAGTGAAGAAGCCTTATTACCGCATGGACATCACCCGGTACATCACCATCATTAACTATATCCTGAACACTCTCCATTTGGAGTTCTCCAAGGAGGATCTGCTGCGGGCTGCCAGTATCCCCTTCGATGAAAAGGATGCCGACCTGCTGGCGTTGTTTGGCATCTACTGCCGGGCCTGCGCAGGAGGAGCTTCCGCCATGGATAAGCCTAACCGCGATGGCAACCGGCTGGGCGACTTGGAGCTCTTCTATAAGAGCCTGGACCTCTACTACTCATTTTGTAAGAACTTTGGCCTGACCTGGGATAAAGAATGGCTGGCGAAAGAGAAGGAATTGGTAGCTGAGGAGATCAACTATCTACTCATCCACGACCTGAAGAGCCGCGGAGCCAGCTGCCGTCAGTGCGGCGGGCCCATCCCCCTGAACTCCCCATATTCGATTTGCAATAGCTGCTACCAGAAGCAGCACCGGGAGCGGGAGAAGGAACGCTGAGCCATGTACGGATATGTTTATAGCGGGCGGAATGGCTACTATGGTTCTGATGACGATGATGAGTTCTGATTGATTACGCTGGCGGCCACCTGGAGCTTTGTTTCTGGGTGGCCGCTGGTCTTTATTAACGAAGAAATGTGGCAGAGAGGATTTCCTTTGCCAAGAGCTTTGCCGCGGGCCAGTTCTGTTCCAGAACCGATGTTGGGTCCGTGAGGCCTGCTAAGGCTTGCTGTTGCGACAGTTCGAAGAACTGTCGTGTGCCCCTAAACGATTTGCTTGTTCTGGGTTTGCCAGTCGTTGCCCAGGAATGGAACAGGCAGTCCTCGCATATAACGATATGTACTCCAATTTGGGAAAAACAATCTTCAGGAGGCAACAAAAAAGGCCGGAACCCTCTTGCAGGATAGCCGGACATTGGGGTATAATATAATCAAACAGGAGGAAACCAGATGGCAACAAAAACAAGGAAACCCCTGCAAGCACTGGGCCTTGCGGACAACTTCCTTTTTGGGGAAGTGATGCAGGATATGGGTCTCTGCAAACTGTTCCTGGAGGCGCTGCTGCAAAGGCCCATTGCGAAGATTGTTAACATCAGCAAGGAGAAGGACTTGTCGGATGCGTACCTGGCTCATGGGATCCGGCTGGATGTCTATCTGGAGGACGAGAACCGCACCCGGTACAACATCGAGATGCAGGGTTCTTCCCAGAAGAGCATCGAGCGTCGTGTTCGGTACTACCAGAGCGGCATCGACCGGCATTTCCTGGAGCAGGGAACCGACTACGACTCGCTCCCCAACTCGTTCGTGATCTTCGTTTGCGACTACGACCCATACGGGAGGGGCTTTGCCCTGTACGAGCGCGAATGCAGGATCAAGGACACGGATATCCTGTACGACGACGGCAGCCATGCGCTGTTCCTGAACGCCAAGTACAAGACTCCGGGGAGCGCCAGCAAGGACATCATCGAGTTTTTGGACTATGTCCGGACCAAGAATGACGAGCTCTCCGTATCCGGAGAGCTGGCCAAAACGGCCATCAAGCTATGCAAGGAAAAGAAATCGGACAGCGAAACGGAGGCGAGATATATGACGCTGCAGATGTTGCTTCATGATGAGCGGGCGGCGGCCGAGGCCATTGGCGAGGCCCGGGGCGAGGCTCGGGGTGAGGCTCGTGGCGAAATCAAGGGGGCGCTGAAGACCCTGATTAGCCTCTATCTGGACGGGATTATCCCCCGCGAGATTGCTACTACAAAGAGCGGGCTCCCTGAAAGCGAGTTCCTCGCCGCTGCAGACGACTTCAAAAACGGGAAAATCTAACCCGCACATGGATGAGGCCTTGGCATTTTGCCAGGGCCTCTTTCTTTTGTCTGTTGTTCCAAACAACGGAGTTCTCGCGGACCCGACATCGGTTCCCGTAAGGGAACCGCCCGAACAACGGCCTTCGGCAAAAGAACAACCCTCTGCCAATTTCTTCGTTAAAAAAGACCTGTTCTCCCTACAAAATACAAAAGAAAGAGGAGCCCGCCACAATGACGGGCTCCTCTTCTTCAGTTCTGCCTGCTGAATCAGGCAACCAGGTGAGCAACGACCTTGAGCTTCAGCTCCGGCTGATTGGCCTTGCAGGTGTACATGGTCAGCTTATAGCTGCCATCCTGGGCCAGGCCAGAGGTGTCATTCACGGACACGGCGTCGATACTGGTCACCTGATAGGTGCGAGTGCCATAGGCGGTGGTGTAATACACCAGGTCGCCCAGTTTGACATCCTTCAGTTTCTGGAACGCAGCAGTGTTGCTGTTGTTCCTGTTGTGGCCGGCCAGACCAATGTTGCCATCCCAGCCAGGAGTGCAGCCGAAGTGTCCGACGCCCTTGCTTAGAGGGGTCTTGCCAGTGCCCTCATAAATGTACTTGTTCATACCCACAGAGGGGATACTCAGCTTGCCGATGGCAGTCGTCTTGCTGTTCAGCTTGGGCATCGGAGTGATGTCCGTAGCAGCAGAGGCGTAGCCATAGTAGGCGCCCGTCAGCGGGTTGTACAGGTAGTTGCCGTAGGCATAATAGCCATAGGTGCCGCCCGTGTAGACAGGTACCGCGCCGGGCAGCCCATACACGGGATTCATCACTGGCAGGGTGGGCAACGACTCGATCATCTGCTGATAGCCAGTGGGCAGAGCGCCAGAATTGATATCAAAGTTATCATAGCCCACGAAACCAGTGATGCCACTCCACTGGGTAGTGGGGGCCAGGGCGTTGGGGAACACAGAGTTCTGAGCGATGGCCACATCAGTGCCGATACCCCAGCCGTCAGGGAAGTCTCCAACAGGCAGCTGTGTGACGGACATCGGGGTACTGTTGGGCAGGGTCACCTCATCGGTGCCGATGGTACCATCAGACCCGACCACGATCTGGTCGGAATCTGCCGCGGCATCTGTGCCTACCTCAGTCGCCTGGAAAAACTGCTGGCCGGAATCGACCGCATCATAGTTGTACTCCAGAGCAAAGGCAGGAACAGCCATGCTGCTCGCAATGGCCGCCGACAGCAGCAGGGACGCGATATTGCGTTTCTTCATTGAAAAAGTCCTCCTTCTGTCGTTGATAAAACTTGCGGGTTTTCGTTCAGCTTTTTTGAGCAGCAAACTTCTGAGTGATTCGGACTTAACCGGGGAGGTCGTCATCCCCCAGCCGGTTTCATCCTTAGTTGAACTCAAGGCATGTACCCGATAAAGACGGGCGCACCGTACAGAGAGCCGAGGGCCATCTGATAGCCGGTAGGCAGGGCTCCAGAGCTGACCACATAGGGATCCAGGATCACCAGGCCATTGATGTTGGACCATTGGCTGGGCGGGGCGAAAAAGTTCGGGAACACAGAGGTGTAGGCGATGTTGATGTCCGTTGCCATACCCCAGGAGTCCGGATATTCACCCACAGGAGTCTCGATCCCGTTCAGAGGAGTCATGCGGGGCTTGGCGGTCGGATCCGTACCGATAGTTCCGTCGGTGCCAACGATAATGGTCCCAGAGTTAGCCTCATTGGCCTGCCCGTGCTCAGTCACTTGGTAGAAGTTGCCGCCAGGCTGGAGCCCGGAGAATTCATACCCGGCTGCGAAAGCAGGAACTGCCATCGAGACCGACAGGGCGGCCGCCAATGCGAACGCTGCCATTTTAGAACGCTTCATTTTTATTTCACCTCCCCTCTCCTGTGGAATACAGGCCATGCGGCCTATCACAAGCAGGACTGGCTGTCTCACGACAGTCGTACAGGCCTCCTGCCACATTCTGTGCCCCTGACAGGCCGCCCGCGCATGGGAAAACGGGCAATTTGGAATGGCTGTGGGCACGGTGCCGCAATCAGCCTTCCGCCAGGAGCATATAGGACATTTTGCGGCTATTTCAAGTATATGCACACCGTCTACATTTTATTGGCACCCGATGCGTACATCCCAACGCCTGTCCATTCGTTTTGCAGTCGTTGTTATATCTACTTTATGCAAGCCGGAAAAATTCTATTGGCAAAAAGGAAAGAGGCCCGCTACTGCAGGCCTCCTTGTCATGGAGAATGATAACACTGAATCGTAGCCAGAAAGCTCCCGAACTTTAGTTCGGTGAGAGAATCAGAGGGAGAAAGTGTCCATAGGCCCAGAATCCACATCTTCCAGGCTGACAGCGAACACATACCGCTCCTTGTCATTGAAGGGTTCAACGCGGTGCTTGGCGACCACCTGGTCGCCGGCGGATACATTGATGATCGTGCCGCGCAGCTTCTTAGCCAGACCTCCGGACATAGAGCACTTGAAGTGTCGGGCAGAGGGGGCCCGCAGGACATCCAGCGTGATCGCCGGAGCCTTGGGATTAACTCTGACCTTCTGCATTAGGGTATACTCGCCAGAGTTGTCATCCTGGGACTCGATCACAATCTTGCGGCTGTAGAAGATGCCACGCTTGATACCGGTCAGGATGGCAAATACGATGCCTGTGACCACCCCGCCGAGCAGAACCAGAAGCAGCAGCACAATACCGACATTACTGAAGAAACTTCCGAAATCGAAGCCAGTCTTCACGAGCTGACCATCCACGACCTCGTAACCCTTGGGAACTGTAATCAGCTCACCGTCCACGATTGCCTGGCCATCCTGGATCTCATCGCCCTTGTAAGTCAGCGTGTACTGGAAATGAGTAAGCTCATCGTAGGTAGCAACCCCGGAATAGGTGGCCGTCATCTTCCAGGCTGTGTCGACCTTGTAGTAGGACTTCTTGGCGTAGGTTGCGGTTGCGGTATAACCGGAGGGGATTGAAGAACCATCGATATAACCGCTTGGCTGGATGTCATAGCTGGTCCGAGACATCCCATTATATGTGGCAGGGATGGCAGTCGGATCGTTGAACTCCCCCAGGTCAAAGGTCTTGGTAGTGGAACTGGTCTTGGATCTGGTCGCTGTATCTGTCACCTGGATATTGACAGAGCCGAGAACCGGATACAGAGTGCCTGTCCAGTTGCCCTCATCGTAGCTGAGTGTTTCAGGGAGCATGCCGATATTATCGGCCAACTCTCCGCTGTTGACAGCTACCGAGTATTCCTTAGTCACATCCTTTGTCTGAGCATCATCAAAGTCCTCCTTGATGATTGAGTTCAGTTCAAAGAAGTAACCGCGGAGTTCGAACGGATCCTTGATGAGCTCATTGGGATCCATGGAGGTAGGCACTTTATAGGTCTCAACCAGTACCATCTCTCCATTGACGATTGCCTGGGTGCTCTCCGTGGGGATCAAATACGATGCCGCGGAGATGTTGGGCTTGACCTGATCCGCAGCGAAGGCCGTGACCGGCCCCACCGCGGTCAAGAGCATCAGTGCCGCCAACGGCAGTGCTGCTACCCGGCCTCTAATGTTTCCCATGCTTGTTTCACTCCTTGCTTGTTTTAGTTTGATGCCTACAGCCCATTCGCCGGGTTGGCCGGGTGTGCAGACATGCGGGGGTTTGGGGATGAGCAAATATTATGCAGGTACTGCAAAATTTATTGTCCAGTTCAGCTTCTGGCGTCATGCGGGTTTGCCCATGCCCCGGTCGTCATCAATATAATATGCAGATGTTTTTAATTCTATTGCCATTTTATCCGGAGTGGTTTCAGCTATATCCCGGCCATGTTCTGTATAGCATCTTTCTTAAATTTTGATGTTCTGCAGTATTGGGAATTTTCATTTTTCCAGCGAAGCTGGAGGATGGACGAATCTTTTTTAACGAAGGAAAGAGTCGGGGAGAACTATCTTCTGATTTTTGGACATGGACTCGCTGCATCTGGTCCGTGAGGGTTTCCCCCACCTGGCGGCGTCCGGGAGCGGTCGACAGGCATGGTCATGAGTTTGCTGTTTTGCGCAACAGCAGACTCACCCGCCCAGGTGGACAGCAGGTCTCACGGACCACACATGGGCTCCGATAGGAGCCGGTGCGGCAATAGCCCTGGCAAAGGAGGAATCTCAGTGTTACATTTCTTCGTTAAGAAAGACTCCCCCCCTTCGCCTCTAAAGACAAGAAGAGCCGCCCAACATTGGGCAGCTCCTCTCTTGTAGCAATATGCGATCAGGTTTCTACCTTGACAAAGTGGCTCTGCAGGAAGTCCATTGCCGCAGGGGTCAGCTTAATGCACCGGGCAGTCCGGTACAGTTTCCCCGCAGCCATAATCTGAACGACCACAGTCCCAGGGTTTTCGCGAGCGAACTTCATCAACTCATCCTGCTCACCCTTATTCCGAATGGTTACAGTCACTGTTGGCAGCTCGGTGCTCGAAGTTCCGTTGGCATCCAGCACACTCTGCACGATGATTTGGGGTCCACGCTGTTCATCGACGACATACTCGCCGACGATTTTGACCAGAGATCCATTCATTAGCCGGTGCTTGTTGGCAGCAACATTTCTGGGGAACAGGACGCACCCAATCTCATTGAACCGGTCTTCAGCCGTGAACAGAAACATTTCCTCGTTCTTGGCCTTAGTGTACACGGTCCGCAGACCGCGAATCAGGCCGACAGTACAGACCTGCATCGAACTGTAGCGGTCAGGCTCTTCAGCGATCAGCTCAGTGATCGGCATGCAGCCTTCGCCCTTGCCACTGGCAAAGAACTCATCGACTGGGTGCCGGGTCAGATAGAAGCCGATGGCCTCCTTCTCTTTCTCCATGAGGAACTGATCACTGTACTCCGCCGCCTCAGGGGGCTTAACCTTCATCTCCTCCGGAGAGAAGAGGGTGATCTGGCCCAGCTGGCGGACAGGAATGCTCTGCTTGTAGTCCTTCTCCAGCATCGGGATCATCTCCACCAGCTGGTGGTGGTTCAGCCCAAAGCTGGACATGGCCCCGGAGAATATCAGGGACTCCAGAACATTCTTGCTGGGTTTCTTACCGAGGTCGGTCATCCGCTCATAGAAATCCTGGAAATCCTCGAACTGGCCCTTGTCGGTCTTCTCCTTGGCAATCAGATGGCTGAACTTATCCAGATAGGCCAGGTTATGGAACCCCAGCCGGATGCAGCCATCCTCAACCATGCAGCGGTCAGAAGACTTGTTGATGTCCGGGGGTAGAATCTTGATACCGCGGCGGACTGCCAGGGCCATGTAGCCCTTTACCTTGTCGCCCACATCTTCGAATGCGTTCATCATTGCACAGTAGAACTCAGCCGCGTAGTGGCAGGACATGTAGGCCGTGATGCTGGCAAGCCAGGCATAGCAGGCCGCATGGGATCTATTAAAGGCGTAGCTTGCAAATTTCTCCATCTGCGCCCAAATCTCCTCGGCAATCGCCTCAGGGATACCATTGGCCACGCAGCCAGGCGCATAGTTCTTATCTTTGCCTACATCATAGTCAGCCTTGTTCCCGTAGATGAATACGAGCTTTTCGGCAGCCATGATATCGTGCTTTTTCTTTCCCATAGCCTTACGGACCGAGTCTGCACGGCCTAGCGTGTATCCAGCCAGTTTCCGCACAATCTGCATCACCTGCTCCTGATACACGATGACCCCGTAGGTGGGCCGCAGAATGTCTTCCAGTTCCGGTACTAGGTACTGTATGGAAGCCGGATCCCGCATCCCATCCAGGTAGTTGGGGATGTAGTCCATGGGCCCTGGGCGGTAGAGCGCCACAGCGGCGATGAGCCGCTCGAAACACTCGTGCAGTCGTGACTCAGGCAGGCTGTCAATATCATCGAACATAGGAATGATGACATTGTTGGTCATGCCGCCGCCTTCCAGCTGGAACACGCCTCCGGTGATACCCTTGGAGAGCATCTTGTAGGTCTCCCGGTCATCCAGAGGAAGATCCTCGTAGGTCGTGTTGATGCCGCGGGTACGCTTGATAGTGTCGATAACCTCATGGATGGCAGTCAGGTTTTTTAGCCCCAACAGATCCATCTTGATGAGCGACAGGTCTTCCACCTCAGTCATGGTGACCTGGGCGGTCAGGCTGCGCTCGCCGGTCTCTTTATCCTTTTCCAGAGATGTCGGGAGGAAATCGGTGATTTTGCCTGGGCTAATGACCAGGCCGCAAGCGTGCTGAGACGCATGCCTCTTGTTTCCTTCCAGCTTGATTGCAACTTCCATTACCCTTGCCACATCTGGGTCATTTTTGGCCTTCGCGGCCAATTCCGGGTTCTTGTCCAGAGCTTTGACCAGCGTCATCTTGGGGTCATCCGGCACCAGTTTGGCCAGAGAGTTGGCCCAACTGGTCGGGTAACCCAGAACACGAGCCACATCCTTGAGCACCATCTTTGCAGCCATAGTCCCAAAAGTCACAATACGGCAGACGCTCTCGGCGCCATACTTCTTTGTGATGTAGTCGATAACCTTGGCGCGGCCAGAATGCTCTATGTCTGTGTCAATCCTCGATACCCTGCCTTTCGGCATATTTGGATAGGGAGTAGACTATATCTTGTTCCACCGAATACCAGGTGGCTGGCCCGGTATCAGCCTTTCAAAGGCTGCCTTTCACGGTTTGGATACCCCTCCACTTCGGTTCATCGAGGCTGAAAACCTCTCCCCTACTCCGCCCTTGCGGATAGTCGTTGGAGCTTCCCCTCGCGGCTGCGTCCCTGGCAACCGGTCAACGCCGGCTGTATTTCGACAGCATTCGGGGCTTGCCTGCTGATGGGAGATTAGGATCTTTGCGAGCACTTAGGGTTTCCCCATATGCCATCCCTGCTTTTCTTTCTGCTTTCGCCGCATTCGCGCCCAGGCCTATTTCATCCTCACGCTGTAGCAAGCAGGGCTCTTACTCCGTCCCAGCAATTCAAAGGGTCAAACACCCACCATTCCTGGTAGGCTCGACTGTAATAGCGCAATTCTTCATGTAAAGAGCGTATTTTCGATCAAGGTAAACTGTGGAATCCTTATACAATTCATCCAAAACTCTCTTTGCGTTGTGCGGGGGGCTTATTGTAAGAGAAAAATTATTTTTCTCATCTTGTATTGTATAGCGACGCAATTTTTATAGCCGAGAGTTTTTGATTTACATATAAATCTTCCAAAACGCTCTTTCCAATTGGGTTTTCTATGGGCTTCCCCACAAAAACACCTCCATGGATAGATTTGTGAAGATGCGCATCTTCAATCTGGCCAAGAGACACGCTCCGGGTTCAAAAATCTTTCAAAGAGCAGGTTGAACCGAATCGGATCCATGTCGGTGATGCCGATGCAGTACGCCAGCAGGCTGCCGGCGGCGGAACCGCGGCCGGGCCCGACATAGATATTGTTCTTGCGTGCGAAGTTGATGAAGTCCCAAACAATGATGAAGTAGGAGGCAAAGCCCATCTGCTCAATCATCGCCATCTCATAGTTGAAGCGGTCCTGATACACAGGGTCGATCAACTGAGGCTTCCCAGCAAACCGGGTCTGGAACCCCTCTTCGCACAGATGCCGGAAATAGTCCATAGGCGTGGCAAACTGCGCCGGGATCTCATAGTTGGGCAGATTCACATCGCCCAGCTTGAGTTCCACATTACACTTATCCGCCAGTTTCAGTGTGTTGTCCAGTACCTCTGGGATATCAGAGAACAGCTCCTCCATCTCCTCAGAGGTATGCAGGTGATAGCCGGATCCCTCGAAGGTGAAATGCGGTTCAGACATAGTCTTTTTAGTCTGGGCACACAGCTCGATCTCGTGGGCCGCCTTGTCCTCCTTAGTCGGGTAGTGGGCATCAGTTGTGGCAATTACTGGGATGCCATACTTCGCGCCCAGGGCAATGAGTTTCTGGTTAACCAGAGACTCGCCCCTGATGCCGTGACGCTGAATCTCCAGGTAGAAATCCTCCCCGAAAATCTTGAGCAGCTGCTTGAGCGCATACTCAGCAGTGTCGTCCTGCCCCTCCTCCAGTGCATGGGGGATGATGCCGCCCAGGCACGCAGAAGTGGCAATGACCCCCTCATGGTACTTCTCCAGCATTGCCCATGTCACATGGGGCTTGCGGTAAAAATGGTCGAACGCCTCGGAAGTCAACTTCAGCAGATTTTGATACCCCCTGAAGTTCTTGGCCAGCAGGATTAGGTGTGCCCCATCCAGATCGCCGGTCAGGCTCTCCTGATAGGCCTCAAAGCCGAGGATCGGCTTTTTACCGGCCTTCTTCATGGCCTTGTAGTGCTCCAGGAACCCGTACATATTGCCATGGTCGGTCAGAGCGCCAGCATACTCAGTATGCTTGACCATCTCAGGTACAGTGGTCATGCCGTCCATCAGAGAGTAGTCGCTGTGCCGGTGGAGGTCCGCAAAGCGGATCACCATGGCTGAACGCCCATCCTCCTGGACGATGACACGGTACTTATCGAGGCCAAGGCCACGGTCGTTGAATACAACCTGTTCGATGGTTCCGCCCGCACTCTGCAGGGTCCAGTTGGTGCCGTTCCTGCAGATGTGCAGGTGGGTCCCCGGTTCCTGCTGAGTCTTGAATTTGACTCGCATATGTTTCCTCCTTTTCTAAATTGCATGTACTTCTGATTTGTTTATCTCCGCAATTGGGGTCTAAGAACATAGTATGCAAATCAGAAGTAACCCATTCTATGCGGGTACGCCGCCACCAATCACCGGAACCAGACTTCGCCAACCATCGGAAAGGTTTGCCGAAAATTGCCAGCTCCAGTTGCCGCCAGTCCCAGGCTTTGGTATAATATAAATAGAAGAATTCCAAACAGGAGGCGTTGTCATGACACTCGAAAATTTGCTAAAGGATGTCCACAGGGCAGCAGAGCAAAAGGCGCGGATCGATACCTGCGTTGAACTGTACCTGGAGGGGAGCCTCCCCCTTCTCATCGCGGCATCCAAGAGCCGTCTCAGTACGGCTGATTTCCTGGCCACGGTGGCCACATTCGAAAAGGTCGAGGCTTAACAGCCAGTTGGGAAAGCCCTGGGTTCGCCCCAGGGCTTGTGTTTTATTTTTCTTGCAAAATATGTTCGTTTCAATCTGCATATAATATAAATAGTTCAGCAATCCATCTTCGACAAGGAGGAATTCTAGTGAAAGCTCTAACCAGAACCCTGGCTGCCGGTCTCATATCCATTGTGACTCTCCTGAGCTGCTCGACTCCGGCCTTGGCGGCCACCACCCCCGTATTTGACGATGTCCCAGAGACCCACTGGGCACACAGCTACATCTCTCAGGCTGCGTCCAATGGCTGGATCGCCGGCTATGGCGGCGGTCTGTTTGGCCCTGCCGACAATGTCACCTACGCTGCCCTGTCCCAGATGCTCACCCGGGCCTTCTTTGCTGAGAAGCTGGAGGCGGTGGAGACTGCTGAAGGCGACCCCTGGTTCAAGGCTGCCTGCACGGTCGCTAATGATCTGGGCCTGTATGTGGGCGTCGACATCCGCACGCAGCATAACAGCCAGGAGGTTGTGAGTCAGCCGGTATCCCGCTATGAGATGGCACAGATCTTGGCCAATACCATGAGGGCAACCGGTGCCAACATCTCCCCCAACCTGAGCGCCGCCGCCAGCAGTACGGCTGACTGGGAGTCAATCCCTCGGCGGTACCAGGGCGCCGTTGCGGCCGCTAAGGTTGCCGGGCTGCTCGTCGGCACTGATGAGCTAGGCACCTTTGCCGGCGACATGCTGATGAACCGCGCTCAGGCCGCCACCATCATGGTCCGGCTCAACGACCTCGTCCAGAAGGGATTCCCGGAACTGGGTGCCCCCGTGGATACGATCGAGCCGCTCCCTCCCCTGCCGCAGATCGTTACTCCGCCCGCTGAGACCCTGACGCCGGACGATGGCGCCATCGTAGCCACCGGCGAAGCAGGTCTCACGGACCCGACATAGGCCCCGGAACGGAGCCGGCCCGAGTTACATCCTCTGGCAGACGAAAGGATCTCCGCCTCTTTTTCGTTAGAAAAGACTCGGACTACCAGTCCCAAAACGGCAAAAGAAGAACCCCACCTCCCGGAGTATATCCATCGGAGGTGGGGTCAATTTTTCGTTCAAGCCCTGCGGAGCCGCTCTTGAAGCCAGGTGTTCCGCTTGGCCGAATGAGTATTGTCGATAGCATATTGGATAGAGCCCTGTGTTCCATACAACACGGTCGAGTCCTGCGCACGGGTGTAGAGTGTGTACAGGATCTGCCGGTTGAGCATCGTGCGGTTGCAGGACATGATAGGCGCAATGACGATGGGCCACTGGCTGCCCTGCGCCCTGTGGATGGTCATAGCATAGGCCAGCGTCAGATCGTCCCAGTTATCCTCATACATCACAAACTGGCCGCTGGATACCTGCACATAGACTCGCTGCCTTACTGTCTTTCCGTCCTTTACCTTCATGATCTTAGCCACCCGGCCCATCTCCCCGTTCACGATGCCCTTGCGGCTGAAGTCTTCGGAAAAGCCAACTCCCTTCTGCCAGGTAAAGAACTTCATCTCATAGTTGTTGGCGGTGTTGACAACCTTGTCACCCTCCCGGAGCATCAGGCTCACTGTCTTCAGCTCGCCATTCTCATCGTGAATGGTCACCCGTTGGCTAAAGACCTCAGCCTTGCCTTCGGATGGCGGGTTGAACGCGGCCTGCAGGGCATAGTTCAGGGCATATACACCCACATCAGTCTGCTTCTGTGGGCATAGAACCTGGATGTCCTGCAGGCGGTACCCGCGTTTACCCATGGCAGCTACCATCGAGACGACGGCATTCCGGGCGGCCGTCGGATCATCGCTCTTGAAAATATAAGCATTATCCTTGACGCCCTTATCATTGACCTTCATAGATTTGATGGGGTTGCCATCCAGGATTGCGTTGGCGTTATAAAGGACGCCGGAGCCAGCTCCTTGACGCTTGACCACATTCAGGGTGACCACTGGGATGGTCCCCGACTCAATGATGTCCTTGAGTACATTGCCAGGGTCAATACTGGGCAGCTGGTGGAAGTCGCCCATAATAATCGTCTTGGTGCCGCCGGCAATAGAAGAGAGTAAAATGGATGCTAAATTGATACCGACCATGGAGAACTCGTCGATAACCACACAGTCACAGGTGATCAGCGTGTCAGTCTCCATGTTTTTGTCAACAACGATATGCAGGGCTCGGTGGATGGTACTGGTAGGCAACCCTGTGGCCTTGTGGGCCACCTGTGCAGCCTGTCCGGTAGGAGCCATGACCTGAGCCTCAAAAGACAGTCCTTGCCGCTTGTAAAGCTCACGCAGGACTTTTATAATGATATTCAAGGCAAATGTTTTACCACAGCCGGCGCGGCCATTCAGCACCAGAACTCCACCCCGGTGGGCGCAGGCCCGGAGAACAGCTTCCCGCTGTTTTTCCTCCAGAATGATGCCGTCCGCTACGCAAACCTGATTCAGAACCTCCTCCGCATCCGGGAAATTCCCATATTCAGATGCGGCCATCGTTCGCAGGCAACGGGCTGTCATTGACTCGGCCTGGTGGAGATACCCCAAGTAGACCCGATCCTCATCCACAATGATACGGCTGGAACTACGCAGGGCGCCTAGGGCCATCTTCAGGGCGCTGCTGGGGATTTTGGACACTGGAAACCGGAACCCGTGTCCCGCGTGGACTCGCCTGGAAGCCAAGGCATTGGCGAGCGCCTGCTTGTCAACGCCAGGCGGTGGCTCTGCTTCACCTCGGACAATTGCCATAGCCGATTTATAGTCCAGTTCAATATCGACCAACCGGCTCACCTGCTCAGAGAACAGCTTGCTTTGCATATAGCAGTTGCCATATCTCCAGCAGTCTTGCTGCAAGACATAGAGCATCGCCTGCTCCAACCGCTCCAGGCCATCGGGCGGGTAACCATTCTCCAGGGCAATCTTATCACACTTGAGGAAGCCAAATCCATTGATTTCATCAGCCAAGAAGTAGGGGCTCGTCTTCAGCCGCTGGATGATATCCGGGTATTTCTCCAACAACCGGCTGGCGTCGGAGGCAGGGATCTGGTATTCCTGAAGCGTCTTCAGCACCACATCGTCCTCCCGGAAACCTTTCAGCGCCTGCTGCCAGCGGATGGCCGTACTTACGCCGACTCCCGGGATCTTCTTGGCGACTATCTCGGGCGAGTCCATGATTAGTCCAAGAGCTTGAGGTCCCAATGCTCGGTAGATATCCGGCGCCCGGGTATCCAGGCCAGGGAGAGTGCGCAGGACCGTGATGACCGAATCTTGATCCTCCGGCAACGCACTCTTGTAGTCATCCACCTGCAGGGTGCGGCCATATTTGCCTTTCTTGATGATCCCACGGACCCTGTAGTACCCATCTAGGCGCAGGGGCGTTGGGAAATAGCCGCTGAGCTTCAGCAGCCGGTAGCTAGTATCCTCTGCATCGTAGATACTGTAACCATTCTCGTTGTTCCGGTAAATGTTGCGGACAACACGGACTTCCGAGCTCAAGGAAGCCCCAATGGCATATTGGGCAAGTAAGGATGTATCTTCTGCATCCAAGCTGAATTTGAGGTCGCTCAATCCAAACGCCTCCTTTCTTATCTCTATTCTATGCAAATCGTCTGCATATTATATGCATGGCCGATTCCTACGGATTTTGCTGTTGTTTTGGGCCGATTTGTTCGGTTCCATGATGGCATCTTTCTTACCGGAGAAAAATGCATGAAGAGTTGCTTTTACAGGTGGCCTCTTCCGCGGGCTGGCTCCTATCGGAGCCGATGTTTGGTCCGTGAGTCTTCCGGAAATATTAAAACGGAGAAGTGCATATAATAATAGTGAAAGACAAGAAATTATCCGTGCCGTCAAGATACGGTTCGTTCGTAAAGGAGGCTTAACCATGGAGATCGGCGTATTGGGTTTCATTTGCTGGGTATTCTTTGCCGGCTGCAATGTCTTCGGAGCAATGGAAGATGGGAAGATGCTCATCTCCCTGTTGTTCCAGTCAGAACACATGCACCTTTCCATTCTTTTCGATGGCATCGTGATGGCCATCTTGTTTGCCATGCATTGTATGTATGGCTTTGTTCCTATGCTTATCATGGCCTTTTGGCTATTTATGCAGATGAGCTTCACTGTAGTTGCTTTGCGGCCCAAGGCAAAGGGCCCATCTTAACAGGAGGTATAAAACCATGGCGCTTACTTTTGGCATGTTGGCTGTTTGGCTCTTCATTTTCTATGTTGAGCGTTCTATCGTCAAGGCAGATGGCGTGCCCTTTTTGGCGATCATCTTCGAGGCTTTTGGCGCCGACCTGCGTCCCCGGGCGGAGGCCTGGTTTCTTGCAGCCATTTTCCTGACCCATATCTTCTTCGGCATCCATGCGATGCTGATTGTTTTTGCTGCAATGAGCCTGCAGTTTATTATTGCATCCCGCGTAATGCGTTCTCTTCTTTTACAGCTTCGCTGATTGTTTTTGACAACATTGGAAGGAGGCCGGTCGTGCAAAACGGCCAAATTTTCATGAACGGAAAAAGAGTTCAAAGGACGAAACCTACAGGAGGGAAAAGATTAGCTATGAAAAAGAATGTTGATATGAATGAGTTTGTCGTTGTCAAGCAAGGTAATGATGTTATTGAAAACAAGTATACCTGGGCTGACCTGCATAAGGCGCAGACCAAGCTGTGGTACGCCATGATGGCGGCGACTATCCTGCTGCTTGTTGCCATCTTCGGCCTGCTGCGGCCCAACTTCAAGTTTGCCTATACGGCATCTTCCTCCATGGTCCCCACTCTGTCTGTTGGTGACTTGGCCCTTTACGGACCTGTTGTATCCGACATTGAACGGGGCGACATTGTGCTGTTCAAGCCTGAGAATCCCACAGAGCAGGCGTCTATTCTGACTGGTGGCAAAGTCTACTATGAGAAGCGAGTTATTGGTCTGCCAGGCGATACCGTATCTTTGGACGATGGAGTTGTTTATATTAACGGTGAGGTTTTGGATGAGTCCTATGTTGTGTTCAACACTGACCCTGCCAATACTATGTACAGGGATATGCCTGAGATTATTGTTCCAGAGGGTGAGTATTTTGTTATGGGCGACAACCGGGATAACTCCTACGACTCCCGCGGTTTCGGCACCATTACGCGGGAGAGTATTTTGAGCCGACTCATGTTTTCCATCCCTTCTTTTGCCGGATTTTTCTCTGGCACCAGCAACGATCAGAATTTTCTGTATTGAGCCAACTTTATAAGAGGTCTGTCGTTGTGAACAACCGGGTCGTAGTCGGATGAGGAAATGGCATAAGCTGGGTGTCCGGATATAGCCTCTCCTTTCCTGCTGTGTGGTCTTGGCTTGCGGCAGGAACTGGAATTTGGCACAAACTAGGTTTGTGCATCTTCGGTGTTGTATGATGCTGGTTTGTTATAGGATAGCAGTTAAGCCCAAGATATAGTGCTGATGGGGCATCTGGGCGTCATCGCTACAAGCGTTGATATTCAAAATATGTTTTGCTCCGTCGTTCGCAGCGACGAGTATGTTTTTGGGAGGTGTCTGGAGGAGAATCGTTCTCCTCTTGGAATACGATGGTTATCGAAATGTCTCTGTTGGATTTCCTGGCGTACAAAACTGGCTGCCAAGTCGGGGAACTCCCTACTGTGGCAAAGGAAGATCCGATCTGGATTTCGCATTCGGTAATGTGGATGAAGCCGGATACCGAATCGCTGAGCGGATGGAACGACGCACTGGACTATCTGTTCCATTTGCCGCCAGCCGAATCCTGTGAGGAAGCGCAGAATCAGCTACTCATGGCTCTTCATCGTGACCAAGGTCGCTGTGCCACATGACTTTCTCCGAAAGTCACAAGCTCCTTACAAAATGGACTGCGGGAAAGCCCGCTCCGTAAGGGGTGGGAGCAGTCAGTTAGCTACGGGGTGAGCGGCAGACAATCCGTTTAGGGTATGCGTCATGCCCTCTCGCATATCACAGTCTTGCTACACGACTTCCCACGAAAAGTCGCATCAGCCCTGAGAGCGAAAGCTCTCGGGGCTTTTTGTGCAAAAAATAAAATCTGAAATATCTTTTGCCACTGGGCTCTTGCTGCATCCGGCTCTTCACGGAGCCTTTCTGTGCCCTGTGAGCTTTCTTGCATTCTATTTTAGCCGCCTGATACACTTCGCTGTTTGGTACAGCAATTTGCTCGCCCTTCCCTTCTTAGGACAGTTTTTGAGATAGAATTATTTTCAGTGTGTATGCATAGGATTAAGCATTCCATCCACTTTGGGTGCTTATATAGGCCGTGCTTGCCAAAATGCACAATGGGGATAAAAAAAATACATAAGGAGGCAATTGTATGTCGTGCCTTACCCTCATCAATGGCAGTATCCGCAAGCTGCCAATTCTGCTCCGAATCCTTGTGATTGGAGCAATCTCCACGGCCTTGACCTATGTCCTGGTTGGGGTGTTAACAGAAATCTTTGGATTTGTGTACGCCCTAGTGACGAACTACACTTTGTGGTGCGTTATTCCTACAGCTATTTTGATAGGTATCTGTACAGGAAAGGGAGGCAAGAACGGAGGCGGACTTCAGCGGTCTGTTTCTGGAATCGCGTCCATCATCGGCGCATTCGTGGTTCTCTGGGCTATTTCCGGAATCATGAAAGCCATGATGGGGTTCGTGGGGATGAGGGTCCCCATCTTCGTAATTTCCATGGCTGTCGTCTCGACCGCCGTGCATTACGGAGATATCGTGAGACTCGCTGGATCTGATAAGGAGAAAAGCGAGCCGGTGCCCGAGAGAGAGCGGGCCTAAATTCAGAAGGAGGAATTGCAAATGTTCAAGGGTATTAAAAAGATCGTCCGAAGAATGGGGCAGAGTATTCGTAAGATGAAGTTCATCAAGCGGACTCTGATTTCCTGCGCTCTGGGCTTTGCGGCCGTGCTGGGCGGGGCCATCGTGTTCGAAAACCTCTACTACTGGGGGGCTTCTCACGGTGGGTTCCTCATCGGCCTCGGCCTGGCCGTCAGCCAGTTTGTTGTCTACAAGGACGACATCGACCGGCTGGTGGCCAACGCCAAGGGTGGTAAGGGTTCGAAGGCCTCTGCGGAGCAGGCTGAAGGCCAGGCTGATCCACAGAAAGAAGAACCGGTCAAAACTACTCTTGAGGAAGAGTCGAGAACCCTCGGCGATGAGTTCGCCGCCGTTGGCGCAGACGCCGACGACGGGGATCTGCCCGAGGAAGAATTCAGGGACTAAGCCCCATCAAAAACGCCTTCCCTCCGGGGAGGGCGTTTCGTTTTGTTGTCGGCAGGTCTCACGAACCATAGATAGGCTCCGGAACGGAGCCGACCCACAACGACGCCATCTGGAAAAGCAAACAGCCCACCAGATTTCTTCGTTAAAAAAGATAATAGGGCTTTGCCGTGCAGGCAAAATGGATCAGCCTCCAAGAGTCCAGAAGCTGCATTTTTCGTGATGCCGATTAAATTCTTGGAATGAGGATTGTCCGACAACTTCAAAAACTCTCTCTTACCCAAACCACTCTGGGCTTGGGATTTTTCGTCTTTTCTAAAGGAAAATATTGGAATGGTTGTTTTTTTTGCTGCTAATATGCTGTTTCTTCGTATATGGCCCGTCCGCCAGCTATCTCTAGCAGTCTCACTTTAGGCGAAACTGTTTCGCGGCCTATCCTATAGTTAGTATGAACGGACAGCCCTCATGGCCCATAGATAACGACGCAAGTCGCTGGCTGCTTCCACCTCTTACGGAACGGGCTTTCCCGCGGTCCCCTTTGTAACGGATTTTGAATATTCTCAGCATGAAACTATCCGGATTTTATAGTGTCAATGGATAGATTGCGTAGTGCATAATATCTAAACATGCCCAAAGGAATGCCAGCCGCAATGTATAAACCACAGGCAAAAATACAAAACAAGGAGGATTAAGGAGGACTGATATATGAGCCTTGAGATTCCTTCCAAACTGAGGCGGTGCGGACCCTTGCTTCTTGCAGGGGTGCTGATGGTCAACTCTCTTCCCATCGGCGCCCTCGCCGCCAACATCAGAGACTTCAAGGATGTCGATGGCCACTGGGCGTATAACGCCATGGACTGGGCTGTCGAAAATGGAGTCATGACGGGGACCAGTGCAGACACAATGTCTCCAGACGGTTTTCTCACCCGGGCACAGATGGCAACTATGATCGACCGGCTTTACGGCGCCTACAAGGGCGCCGACATCTCCTCATTCACAGATGTGGCGATGGGGAGCTGGTACTACGACTACATTGCGCAGGCAGTTCAGATGGGCACCCTGGCCGGCTATGATGGGAACATCATGCGGCCGAACGACCACATTACCCGCGAGCAGGCAATCGTTGTGATCGCCCGCGCACTCTGTCTGATGATGGAGTACGATGAGGACTTGTCCAAATTCTCGGACGCCGGGCTCGTTGGTTCCTGGGCCTATGCCGATATCTGCCGTATGGTAGAGAAAGAGTTTGTCGCCGGTTATCCTAACGGCGCACTCGGGCCCAAGGACAACATCACCCGTGCTCAGATGGCACAGATCCTTGCCAGGATTTTCAGCCATATCCATGAGCGGGGTACCCTGACGGGCGAGTACGATGACATTGTACTGGTTCGCGGCGATGTGGACATCCGCGATGCGGTGTTCAACGGCGACCTTATCATCGCCAATGGCCTTGCGGAACGGGAGCTGACTCTGGAGGATGTGACGGTCAAGGGCAACCTGGTAGCCTGGGGCGGGTCCAAGATCCATGTGGAAGGCAAGTCTGATATTGCGGGCGTTGTCACGCCCCGTAACGATGGAGATGTACAGGTCATCTTCGATGAGAAGGCGACTGAGATCTCCAAAAAGGACTGCCAGGTCACCTACCCCGGCTCGATGAACCCCGACAATGAGGTCATCTGGACGAACAAGAAACCCTCGACCCCCAGCAGGCCTACTGGAGGAGGTGGCGGTGGAGGTGGCGGCAGCCGGCCCATCGTTGTGAAGCAGCCCGATATCGAGTTTGCCCTCCCCAGCATCCTCTATGTCGGCGATACTACCACTGTAAAGACGGCTCTGACCAACACAGCCTCGGTGGAATGGTCTCTGACCCTGAATGGGACTGCTAAGGAACTGACTGGCTTTACCAAGGATGGCGGCGAGCTATCCTTCCTGGAATCCGGTACCTATGTCCTCAAGGGCGTGGCCAAGAATGGGAGCAACACAGACACCTGCGAAAAGACCGTCAAGGTCATCCCGGTGGCCAATCTTGGTTTCTCCCTCCCCAAATACGCTCACACTGATTCGACGACCCCGGTGAAACTGCTGTTTGAGAATGGTGAAGGTGGGAATGTCAGCTGGAGCATGACAAAGGATGATCAGCCCTATCAGATGCCGGACGGCTTTAACAATGAGGGCGGCTCTTTGGTTCTCCCTGAAACTGGGGTCTACACCCTGACAGCTTCCTATACGGATGAGGCGGGGAAGGTCTATAAGGAGACCCAGACAATTACCATCCTGCCAGTCATCTCTCTGGACATCAGCATTGACCCCGGCGAGACACACCTTGATGTGGCCGCCACTGTCACCGCCAACGATGCAGGCCTGCCTGTCCAGTGGACACTGTCCCAGGACGGTAGCGAGCTGGTTTGGGACTCTGTAACAGACAGCCAGCTTGGCGCTACTGGCGGCGAGCTGCTGATCCCTACTGTTGGACAGTACCAGCTGCAAGCGTCGGTTACCGACGCTTCTGGCCGCGTCTTCACCTCTAATGTGGAGTCGATCACCATCGAAGGCCTGCTGGAGCCCAGCCTGACTGTTGCTCAGTACGGCTGGACCGACCAGGCGTTCCTCGTGGAGATGGCCGGCTATGATTCCTACTCTGTCTCCTGGGAAGTAACCAATGAGCAGGGCGCCGTTACCTATCGTGGAAACCTGAACGATGACGGCGGTAATATCCAGATTGACAGCCCTGGTGTCTACAATATCCAAGCAACGGTGACCGACCGGCTGGGCCGGGAGTTCACCGAACAGGCCTCCGTCGAGGTCCTGCCCGTCATCGAGCTCACTGCTTCGGCTGACAAGCCTGGCCTCCACCTGGACGAAAAGCTGAATCTGAGCCTAGATGCCAAGAATACCGCCGAAGGCCAGGCTATCACCTGGGAAGTCAAGAAAGATGAGACTGTATATGAAGGGCTCGACCTGTCGAACCTCTCGGAGATCAGCTTTATCGAAAATGGCGAGTACTCCTTCATTGCCAAGACCATCGACAAGGCTGGCCGAGAGTATGAGTCCGAGGAGGTCTTGGTCCGCGTCATCAAAGACTTGGATCTATCCCTCTCAGCAAATCGGATCGACGAGCCGGATGCGGCAGACGCTCTTACCGAAATGACCAGGCTCCACGAGGATGAGAATGCTAAAATCACCCTGACAGTTAGGAATGGCGCCCCGGCCAGCGTTTCCTGGAACCTGGAGCGCGATGGAGCCGAAGTCCCGGTCGTGCTCAACGATGACGGCGGCGAGCTTGATTTCGATGAGCTGGGCGACGGCGACTACACGCTGACTGTTACAGTGATCGATGAACTGGGCCGCGAGTACATGGAGAGTGTTTCTCTCAAGGTCTATCCGGTCATCGCCCTCACCATCGATGCTCCTGAGAACATCCACTTCGACCAGGCTGCGACGATCGGCCTGGAAGCACCTGACCTGGGCGGCCTGACGGTGAGGTGGTCCGTGATGTCGGAGACGGGCGCGGAGATTCCCAATATGCTTGGCAATGACGGCGGCGTCCTGAATTTCATCGAACCCGGCACCCATTTTATTTCCGCTTCTGTGACGGATGAGCTTGGACGCGAGTTCTTTGCTAGGACCAACATTCTGGTCTGGAATACAGTCCAGTTGTCCTTCAAGCTGCCTGAGTTCTCTCACCCGGATGAGACGGTCGTGGTCAAGATGACATCCGAAAATCTGCGTGAGAACCAGATTGTCTGGTCCCTGACTGTAGATGGGGAACCTACCCCGCTGGCTTCTGGCGTGGATGGTGCCCTGACCAATGACGGCGGCGGCGTGAAGTTCACCAAGCCTGGCACCAATGTCCTCACGGCTACCGTGACCGACGAGCTTGGTCGCACCTTCACCTACGACCAGACCATTCAGGTGTTCCCGGTCCTGACTCTGGACCTGAATACCACGGCGGCTGTCCATACGGACGAATACGCCGAAGTTACCCTGAACACGAACACTGACCTACCTGTCACCTGGAAGGTCACGCCCTCCAACGACCCGGATACGGCCACCAGCTATACTGGCAGCCTGACCGGCAGTGGAGGCTCCATCCAGATTGACCAGGCCGGTGTCTATGACATCACGGCTTCCGTGATGGACGCCACCGGCCGCGTGTTTACCTCGGCGACCAGGTCTATCAAGGTCTATCCGATCGCCGGACTGAGCTTCACGCTCCCGGCGACTGCCTGGACTGACTCCGGCATCCCTGTAGACCTGCTGTCCTCCGATCTGGCGGATCAGAATGTCACCTGGACCTTGTCCAAGGATGGAGTCCCCGCTGAGATGAAGGACTATGTGTTTGGCTCCCTGAACAACAAGGGCGGCAATATCCGGTTTACGGATGTGGGCGCCTACACGCTGACTGCCACGGCTGAAGATGGGTTGGGCCGCGAGTACAGCTGCTCTCAGATGGTGCAGATCTACCCGGTGATTGGGCTGACGGTCACCACCGAAGCCAGCGGCCACACGGACGAGGCTCTGGATGTCACTTTGGACAAGGCCAACTGGGATGGGCAGAACATCTATTGGGCTGTCCTGAAGGATGGCAAGGAAGTGGCACCCAAGTTTGAGTTGGGAGCCGACGGCGGCCATGGGTTCGTTACCGAACCTGGCCTCTATACCTTTATCGCAAAGACCACTGACGAGCTCGGCCGTGAGACGACTGCCTCCAGCAGCATCCAGATCTACCCTGTGGGACAGGCTGGGTTCTATCTGCCTGCCGCGTTCCACACGGATACCGAAGTCGATCTGACCACTGACTTCAAGGAACTGGGCAGCAACGCGCTGTACTGGACACTGACCCGAAACGGTGAGGTCGTCCAGCCCTCCACGGTGATGTCCGGCGACCTGAGTGCCGAGGGCAGCAAGCTCCAGTTCCGGCAGACGGGCGACTACAAGCTGAAGGCTGTCTTCACGGACGGCGGCGGCCGAGCCTACTCCTATGAGCAGGAATTCACCGTCTACCCGATCCCGCAGGTCAACTGGACGCTTCCCAGCTACGCCCATACGGACACTGAGTTTTTGGTGCCTGTAAAGTCCTCCAATGTTTCCGGCATTGAAGGTACCACCATCAACTGGTTCATCGCCGACACCTACGGCGTGCGGCAAGCCTGGAGCACTTATGTGGCTGGCGGTCTGACCGCCGAGCCTGGCGACATCCGCATCAAGCATGCTGGTACTTATACGATCGGCTGCGAGGTCACAGATGCCACCGGCCGGGTATTCTCCTTCGATGGACCCAGCATTGAAGTCCTGGCTGAGCAGGAGCTCGGCGTGGCCATCACGGAGACTGAGGTCTATGTTGGCCACGAGGCTGAAGTCCTGACGCTAGGCAACAACAATACGCTTCCCATCAACTGGTCTCTGAAGAAGGATGGACAGAGCGTGGACATTGACCGGTATGTCACCGGCGATTTGAACAACTACGGTGGATGCATCCAATTCACGGAGGCCGGTACCTACGAACTGATCGGGACGATGACGGACGGCCTTGGCCGCCAGTTCAGCGCCTCCGATACGATCCGGGTGCTGCCTGTGGGCGGCCTGTCCTTCAGTATCTCTGGTATGGAGTATGTGGGTAATGAGGTCCCTGTCATCATGGACTCTTTGGTCAATCCCACCGGCGCCAATATCCAGTGGTCTGTGGAAAAGGACGGCGCCACCTACTCCATGGACCTGTCCGGGTTGAACAATGACGGCGGCAAGGTCGTATTCCCCGAGGTTGGCAACTACACCCTGATCGCCACCCTGGATGATGGGAGCGGGACGCCCTCTGTGGCAAAGCGGAACATCCAGGTCATCTATAAGGCTGACCTGTCCGTGAATGCTCCTTCCCAAATCCATGTGGGCCGGCCCTTCGAGGTAAGCCTTTCCGGCAGCGGCGCCCTGAATGTCAAGTGGGGTGTGAAGATGGGCAATGTGCCCGTCGAGCTGGACGGTAATACTGGTTCTCTGACCGGTACCTCTGGCCAGCTGACCCTGTTCAAGGTTGGCACCTACACAATCACGGCCACTACGGTCGATGATGCCGGCAACCCGCATACAGCGTTTGCCACCGTGGATGTCACCAACATGGCGCCCCGGATCGACTCCTTTACCGCCGAGGCCACCCGTAATGTTGTGGGCGGTCGCTATTACGCAGACCTGAACGCAACCTGCTCTGACCCGGATGGCGATGAAGTCCATCTGGAGTGGGATGACGAGTACCAGGAAGACGGCTACTACTCAATCGGCACTCACACGATCCGTGTGCGGGCTGTGGATGAGTGGGGCGCTGCCTCTGAGTGGGTCTCCCGGGAAATTGAGTTTATCAATGACCCGCCCGTCATCACTTCCTTTACAGTCGAACCGACCCGGCAGATTCAGAACGGCAAGTTTGTCGGCAATGTCTCCGCCAAGGCCACTGACCCGGACGGCGACAGCGTGACTCTGGAGTGGGATGGCGACTACCGCAGCGACGGCCTCTACGAGCGCGGCAAAGTCCACAGAATCCGCGTCCGGGCTGTCGATGAGTACGGCGCAGCCTCCGAGTGGAGCGAAAAGGCCATGGAGTTTATCAACCAGGCTCCCTCCGCTCCTGTGATCAATAAGACGCCCTCTGACGGCGTCGTCCGGCCCAGCCAGACGGTGACCATCACCGCCTCCGCTACCGACCCTGATGGAGACAATATCACCTATGAGTGGGAAGGCCGGAAATCTGAGTCCTCCACCTATGAGTACGGCAAACATCTGATCAAGTGCCGGGCCGTCGACGATTTCGGCGCAACCTCCAAGTGGTCGGCTATCATCTTCTTCGTTGCCGACAACACTGGCGGCGGCATGGAACTGACTGGCGCAAACTCCTATCTTGAGGAGCCTGGCATCAGCTTTGATGATGATGGTGAGACCATCTACGGCTACATCACTAAATATTCCTTCAATGTTCCCGCGGTGAGCGGCCACGGCGGTAACGACTGGGGCAAAGTCGAGGCCTACAATATCCTCACCGGACAGTGGGAGCAGGTTGCGTATAAAGAGGTCAGCAATGGCGTGACTCTCTCCGGTACGCTTCCCAGCGGAACCTACACGGAGATGCGGTTTTATTATTACACCAACCACGATTGCATGTACGGCAAGAGCAATATCACCTATACGGTTGAGTATGAGTTCTGATCCAGAACCCAGTGCTTTACGCCCCAGGCTGGCAATAGCTGGCAGTGGGAGCAGGAGGCTTCTCCTCTTCCCTGCCGGCACCGCCGGCTGTTTTCAGAAAGGAAGTGTTTTACCTTGGCGAATGATCCTATCAAGCGTGGAGTCAGCGTGCTGCTGGCGGGCGCCATGATGGCTGGGATGCTCCCGGCCACGGTCCTTGCCGATGCGCCTGATACCCACAACTACCAGGCGACTGTCTACAAGAACCAGGTGCCTGGCCAGGACGAGCTGATGGGTCCGGACGAAGATTTGAACATCTATGTCAGCATCGATATGTCCGGCGGTGATGAGCAGATCTACTCTGTGCATACCTGCTCTGACCCGCATGTGAACGATCCCTACATCACCCCTGCCACCCAGGAAAATAATGGCCTGATCTCCTATGTCTGCAGCCACTGCAACGCCTCGGCTGATGTGGAGATTCCCCGGCTGGACGAGGATGCCCTTGTTCCTCATGGGACCGGGCTTCAGGCCAATGGCTCCGAATGGGAGCGCTGGCTTGGCTCTGATCCCTTCCCCTCTGCCGTCCTGGATGGCAGCAATGTTGTCCAGATCCAGAACCGGCTGTTCAACGCTGATATCGACATGGGCGTTATTGAGCCCTCCAATGTCGCCATGCTGGCCAATAATGCCGATGGCGCGACTGTACTGGCTGCCGGCAGCGAGGTCGACGACGACCCCAACCTGTGGCCGTCAGCAGCCACCAATGGCGTTGTGTACAACACAACTCAAGACAAAGAAAAAGTTCATCTCTTTGTCGACTTTGAGCACCCTGATGAGCGGGGGGCTACCATCAAGGCGGCCCACAGATGCGAGCAGGGGGCCGCCCTTGTCAACGAATCCAAACAGGCCACCGCTACCGAGGACGGCTACATCAAGTACCGCTGCGACAAGTGCGGGTCGACGGCAGAGCTGATGATCCCAAAGCTGACGCTGGACGCATTTGCCCTGACCGAAGAGTCCAGGAACGATATCCAGAACGGCGTTGTCTACAACGGCGAGGAATATACCATCGTCTATGAGGTTGCCCAGAATTTCCGCCGGTTTGTCGGGACCAATCTGACCAACAATGTCAGAATCACCGAGACTGGCCGCTATAGTGTGATTATTACCATCGACAATGCCTGCTATGACAATGTCGAGTTGCACGGTACCGATGAACTTACAGTTCGTCCCAAGCCTGTGGCCCCTCCCAAGACTGACTTTTTCCAGAATAAGATTTATGATGGCACGAGCCTGCTGGCTGGCAAGTTGTTCAGCTATCAGGATGTGAAGGGCCAGCAGATCACGGTCCCCATGACCGTTCATGCCGTGGCCTTGAAGGGCACTAGCCCGGAGGCAGACGAATCGATTCCGTTGTCTGATCCTGCCGCAGCCGGCGCCTACGCTGTGACCTTTACTATTGAGGACAAGAACTACTGTTGGGATGTGGATGACGATGCTGGCAATATTTATTCCAGGTATACGCTCATCTGCTACATCCTCCCTAAGACTGAGGCGGTTTTTGTTGGCGACAAAGAGCAGGACATTAAGCTGCTCAACGCAGAGTCTGACCTGTACACCTTCAATGTGTATCCTGGCCAGGCCAGTTTCGATTCCAGCAAGGCCGGCAATACCAAGACTGCGGTCCTGATTAGCCGTAAGGACGGTAGCTGGAACGGCATCAGCTTGTCGGTCTCCGGCCTTGATGTCGAGGTCAAGAGCCGCCAGATCCTCACCATCAAGAATAATCCGGTCATCAATAAGCCGGTCGGCACCCCGTTTGACGAGCTTGGTCTGCCCGCTACTGTCACCATCGACGCCGAGGGCGACGGCGGCTATGAGGTCACCGTGCCGGTGACCTGGGACAGCGACAGCTACAATGACCAGTCTGTCACTCAGACTCTCACCGGCACCTTGGACCTGAGCCATCACCCGGAGCTGAATAACAGCGGCAATGTTGTGGCGCAGGCGCAGATCAACCTTTCCAAGGGCTCTGCCACCGCTCCCAGCTTTACCGCGTTCAACAAGATCTATGATGGCAAGGCCACTCCCTTCTCCCTCCCCAGCGTTACGGAGGGCATCCAGTCTATGTCTGTGCGCTACACGGGCAGCGACTTGAACCAAAGTCACTATCAGTCCAGCACGCCTCCGGTGAATGCCGGTACCTACACGGCTATTGTTGATTTTACCATGGTGCCTGGCTTTGAGCAGCTTGCGCCTGCCCGGGTCAGCTATACTATCACCCAGGCGTCCCGCACCTGCCCCGCTCCTACCATGCAGTCCTGCACGACGACCAGTGTCACTCTGAATACAGTTGAGGGTGCCGAATACAGCCGGGATGGCATCATCTGGCAGGAGAGCCCTGTGTTCGAACACCTGGACCCTGGCACCGAGTACACCTTTTACCAGAAACTGCTGGAATCCGAGGACAAGAACTACGCAGAATCTGAACCTTCCTCTGCCAGGTTCTCCACCGAACAGCAACAGGCTGGTTCCACTGATTTGCAGCCTCAGTCGGCTGACTACACAGGCAGCCCAATCCCCTATCGCGTGGCCCCCATCTCTGGCGTTGTGAAGAGCACCGTTCAGTACTATGTGGACGACCAGTGGACAGCCGCTGCCCCCACCAATGCCGGCATCTATCAGGTGAAGGTCACCTTCGAGATGAATTCCGGCTATGCTCCCATTGATCCGGTCGAGACGACTCTGACCATCAACAAGGCAAAGCGGCAGGCTCCGCCTGCCCCCACGGCCAGCAATGTTGGTACCAACAGTATTTCGATCACGACCATCCCGGGTGCCGTCTATGCCATTGATGGTATCAATGATGGCAAATATCAACCCAGCACCCTGTTTGAGGGGCTGGCCCCTAACACCGAATACACGGTCAGGGTGAAATACCCCGCTGATGATAACCACGAGGAGAGCCCTGTGTCCTCCGCTGCCATCCGGACGGCCAATCAGACTGCCACTGCCGATACAGTCCAGTCCGCAGTTTACACCTACGACGGAACCGGCAAACGCCTGGTTGCCAATCAGCCGACCGGATGCACTGAAGTGGTCCAGACCTTCACAGGCATCAACGATACCGTATATGGTCCCAGCACTGAGGCCCCCACCGATCCTGGCACCTACAAGGTGGCTGTGACCTATAAGATGGATGCCGGCTACGACCAGCTCCAGCCTCAGTACGCCAACCTGACCATCAACAAGGCTGAACAGGCCGCACCCTTGGCCCCTGTGGTCACTGCTGTGACTGACTCCAGTATCACCATCGAGGCAACCGAGGGCGTGAGCTATAGCATCGACGGCGGCCGCAACTGGCAGATGACTGGCGTCTTCACCGGCTTGAACCGCGATACTGTCTACAGCATTATCCCCAAGGCTGTGGAGACCAAGTTCTACAAGGAGCAGATTGGTACTGCCACCGAGCAGCGAACTGAAAAGACCACTATCCAGTTCCCCGACATCGCCGACCAGACCTATGAGTTTGACGGCACAGCCAAGACCTTTACGCTGCCCAAGTCGATCACTGGCATCTCTACCATGCAGATCACCAAATACGGCAATCTCAGTTCCGCTCCTTCTGCTCCCGGCGACTACAATGTGACCATCGAGTTCACTCCTGCAGACGGCTATCAGCTGCCCGATGAGCTGCCCTCTCCCACCCTGCACATCATCCAGAACAGCAAGCCTCTGGCTCCTGTCCTGAAGGATGAGTCGACCACCTACAATGGGCAGATGCAGGCCTACCATGGCGCTGACGGTATCCCTGGCATCACCTCTGTGACCATCACCTATGTGGGCAAGGACTATGAGCCCTCCACGACCCCGCCCACCAATGCGGGCGAGTATCAGGTGACGGCCGAGTTTACCGCCGAGGATGGCTACACAGTCGCTCCCGGCCCCTACACGGCCAAGCTGATCATCAAGAAGGCCCCTCAGGAAGCCCCTGTGGCCTCCCTGGAGAAAGCCGGAGCCACCTCCCTGACTGCCTCCGCCATCCCTGGTGCCGAGTACAGCATCAATGGCGGCATCGACTGGCAGGATAGCAATGTCTTTGAGGACCTGAACCCCTGCACCAGCTATACGATCCTGGTGCGCATGAAGGGAGACGACAACCATGAGCAGTCTGCTTCCAGGCCTGTCGTCGGCTCTACCAGCAAGCATCAGGTGGATATCCCCGAGATGAAGGACTACACCACAACCTATACTGGCATTGGACAGCCCTATCCGTACACCAGCACCCTGGCTGAACTAGATGGCGTGAAATCTGTGAGCGTGATGTACTTTGGTACTCTCACCAACAATTCTCCCTACTCCAGCGCTGAAGCGCCTGTGAATGCCGGCACCTACACGGTTCGCTTCTACCTGGCCCCAGAAACCAACTATGAGCTGGAATCTGATACGGTCGAAGCGAACATGACCATCGAGCGTGCGGCGCAGACCCTCGACGCTGATCCTAGCATTGCCAACCGTACCACGACTACCATCGCTGTCAACCCAGTCCCAGGTGCTGAATACAGCATTGACAGCGGCCTGAATTGGCAGTCGACCCCCAAGTTCTCTGGTTTAATCCCGGACACCGACTATACAGTGACCATGCGCTTGGCTGAGACTGACAACCACAAGGCGTCCAATGAGACCTCGACTAAGACCCGCACCATTGCGGATACTGGCCTCGAATATGAGATCAACTACAAGGATGAGACCATCCACTTCAACGGTGAAGTTGTCCAGGCCGGCAACGACTATTCGATGACCGATAAGCTGGACGATGGCTCCTCCGTGAAGCCTGGCAGCACCATTTATGTGGGGCTCATTGACGATGGCACCGGCAAGCCTGGCGCTGTTACCATCGAGACTCTACCCGAGCGGCCTGCTGCCCCCAATGTGACCGTCAACCCCTACGACTACACCATGAACACCACCGATGCCATGGAGTATTCCACGGACAATGGCGGCACATGGAACTCCTGCACCGATGACATGGATGTGGAAAACCTCCAGGGCCAGGATATCCTGGTTCGCATCGAGGCCATCGAGGACTCGTCCTTCCACAGCGACCCCTGCACAGTCCATGTTCCCACTCGCGGCGTTGCTCCTGTGATCGCGGTCAACAATGAGGCCGAGACCATGAACAGCACTACCGCCATGGAGTATTTTGATGGCGAGAGCTGGATCCCCTGCCTGGACAACATGTCTGTCTCCAACCTGGTTGGTGAAAACATCCAGGTTCGGTACAGCTGCAACGGCACTGATCCGGCCAGCAACACCTCTGATGTCATCATTCCTACCCGTAACATTCTGCCCAACTTCTGCTTTGACATGGATGCCGAAACCCTGGAGGCCGATTCGGCCCTGGGTCAAGTCCTGGACGGCAAAGCCTGGACAGATGTGGGCGACGGCTATGATGTCTCTGATAAGTGCGGCCAGGGCCTGACAGTCCGCGCCAAACACGACACTGAACACTTTGCCAGCCTGCCTGAGATGGTTACTGCGCCTCTGCGCGAGGCGGCTCCCACCTGGTCTATTGACAAGGAAAAGATCCAGGTCACTGGGTTGACCAACGCTGAGTATTCGATCAATGGCGGCGGGAGCTGGACCAAAATCGAGGGCGGCGCCCTGGATGTTTCCAATATGGCCGGACAGACGATCATCGTCCGCACCGCCCATACGGAGACTACCTTCGCCAGCAACCCTGTGAGCATCGAGATTTTCAGCTATGCCAAGCAGCCTGATGTCAAGCTGGATATGGACGATGAGACCATCAATACCACCACCAGCATGGATGTCTCCTCTGATGGCAAAACCTGGGCTCAAGCCACCGAGCCCCTGGATGTGTCCAACCAGGCTGGGACTACTATCTACATTCGCAACCACGGCGATGATGATGAGTTTCCCAGCGAGCCGGTCGCCATCGTAATCCCTGGTCGCCGGCCCAAGCCTGAGGTCGAGATCAACAACCACGATGAGACCATCAACACAACCACTGACATGGAGTACTCCACAGACGGCGGTGAGACTTGGACGCAGGCCACTGAGCCCCTGAAGGTCTCCGACCACACCGGCGAGACGATCCTGATTCGGCTGCCCTCTACCGAGGATGAGTTTGCCAGCGCCGAGACAACCATCATCGTTCCTGCACGGCCCGATGGCCCGATCGTGGAGCTGGACACCGAGAACCAGACCATCAACACCACCGAGGATATGGAGTATTCCACCGACGGCGGTGAGACCTGGAACCCTGCGACTGAACCCCTGGATGTGTCTGACCTGGACGGCAAGAATATCATCGTCCGCTATCCCGCTGAGGACGACAAACCGGCCAGCAGCGAAGTGACTGTGACCATTCCCGAGAAAAAGCCTGCTCCTGAGGTGACTCTGGATCCCAATACCGGCATCATCTCTCCCTCCAAAGATCTGGAGTACAGTGATGACGGCGGTGAGACCTGGAAGCCCTGCCCTGATCCTTTCGATGTCTCTGACATGGGCGGTAAGGACATCATCATTCGTGAGCCGGCCACCGGTACTGAGCTGCCCGGCGAGGAGACGACTATCCACATCCCCGAAAAGCACCCGACTCCCAGCGTGATCCTGGATACAGATAAGGAAACCATCAACACCACCGGCAACATGGAGTATTCCACCGATGGCGGCAAAACCTGGAAGCCAGCAACGGAGCCCATGGATGTTTCCGGCATGACTGGGCAGGACATCATCATCCGCGTCCCCGGCGATGAGGACCACCTAGGCAGCGACCATCAGACCATCCACATTCCCTCCCGTCCTGCGGCTCCCACTGTAGGCCACACGGATGAGAGCGTGCGCGGGCGGAACGACGGTTCCCTGACCAACACCACCGTCAATATGGAATATCGCCTCTCTGGCGGCGAGTGGGCCAAGATCGATGGAACCTCCGTCACCGGCCTGGCTTCCGGCACCTATGAGATCCGGTACAGCCACACTGCTGACAATATGGCCAGCCTGGTTCAGACTGTGACCATTGCTCAGGGCCGTGTGCCCAGCAGCGGTGGTGGTGGCGGCGGCAGCAGTAGCAGCTCCTCCTACGACTACACGGTCCGGTTCGACAGCAATGGCGGATCTTCTGTGGCTTCCAAGACTGTTGAGCGCAACGAAACGGTCCGCGAGCCGAAGGAACCCGCCAGAAAGGGCTATGTCTTCAAGGGCTGGTACACTGATAAGGCTCTGAAGAATGAGTATGATTTCTCCGAGCCCGTGAAGAAGAGTTTCACTCTCTACGCCAAGTGGGAGAAGGAAGCCGTTGAGCAACCCGTGAAGCCTGTTCCTCCTGCCCAGAACGACAAGTCCTGGATGCTGAATAAGGAAGACCACATCGCATATATTGCTGGCCGGACTGCCGATAAGGCGGCTCCCATGGCCAACATTACCCGCGGTGAGGTTGCCATGATCATCTATCGGCTGTTGTCCGATGAGACCAAACTCCAGTTCGAGACCAGCGTCTGCCCCTTCAAGGATGTGGCGCCCGATGCCTGGAACCGCACGGCCATTGCCACGCTGTCCAATGCCGGTATCCTGGCTGGCTATGATAACAGCAAGTTTGGCCCCAACGACCATATCACCCGTGCTCAACTGGCGACCATCCTGGCCCGCTTCTGCGATGCCAAGGACTCCACTGGCGGCGACCACTTCACCGATATTGCCACACACTGGGCCCGCCAGAACATCAACACGGCCGCTGCGGCCGGGCTGGTGCAGGGCTACGGTAATGGCACATTCAGACCTGACAACAAGATCACCCGCGCCGAGACGGTCGTGATGATCAACCGGATCCTGGGCCGCAATGCTTCTGCCAAGTCTGTCATTCCTGGCTATAAAACCTTCTCCGACATCAAGGAAACTGATTGGTTCTATTGGGATATCATCGAGGCTGCCAATACGCACCGCCATGATGCCCAGGATGGGATTGAAAAGTGGACGAAGTTGGGCTGATAGCTTAACAAAATACAAGGACGGGTCGCCATTTTGGCGGCCCGTCTTTTTGTGTGAATGAATCTTTTTTAAGAAAAAATGCAGCAGGAAATTGTCATTTGCCTTCCGCAGCCTCCATCTGGGAGTGCTGCGATGGCAATCCGCTTCGCATCGGATCCGTGAGTTGGCCGTTGTCACAACTGAAACCGTTTCGCCGGACTGCCCTGCATGCCATACACGGGCTTCCAGAAGAAGCTCGTGCCGCGAGAGCTCTATCAGAACGAAGCGGCCCACAGCAGTTTTCTTCGTTAAAAAAGACTTAATCAAACCTCCCTAACAAAGAAAGGGCGGCCTTCCCAGCCGCCCTGTTAATATATTTCGTCCGATAGGTTACCGCTCGCCAGGCTCATCTCCTGCTGACCAGACCGGTTTTCCCTCCCGCTCCATCCGCTGCTCAGTCGCCTCTAATATGTACCCCTGCAGACTTTGTCCAGATTCTGATGCGGCCAATCTGATCAGTCGCCCGCGTTCTATTCGTGGTTTTAGTGTGATTAAATCGCATTTCTCAAGATATCTCCTATTGCTTTTTCTTTTTTTCTCGCTCGCAGCCATGCCAACCATCCCCTTTCTACACACAAAATTTGGGTCTAATTATACCACGGGGAAACAATTTTCGGCAATATCACAGAACGAAAAAGGTTGACATTTGGCATGGTGCCATGCTATCATGGGGCCAAAAACGGCATGGTGCCATGCTGATAGGGGACGAAATGCGCCAGGGGAGGAATTATGAGCAGAAGCAGAATGTGGCTGAAAAACCGTCACCAGGAACAGATTGTGCGGCTACTGGAACAGCTCGGAGCCGGGAAGCTCTCCATATGGGAGATCTGGGAGGATTTCATCCTGATGTCGGCAATCTCGATTGCCAACAGCGTAGATTTTGGATCTGCCCAAGCAGAGCGAGAGCAACTGTACACTTCCATCTCAGCGAAATACACAGCGGATGAATTTGGGTTGTTTGTGGATGCTTTTTCGCAGGTAGTACTTGGGCTGGAGACAGATCCGCAGCAGGATCTTTTGGGGACAGTGTTCATGAGTCTGGGACTGAACAACCATTGGAAGGGACAGTTCTTCACGCCCTACGACATTGCGAAGATGATGGCTGAAATGACTCTTTCGGATAGGTTGAAGGAAAAAATCGAGGCAAACGGCTGGATTTCTGTATATGATCCAGCCTGCGGTGCTGGCGCCTTGCTGGTCGCCTTTGCCAATGCCTGCCGGACACAGAAGCCGAGTATCAACTTCCAAACCAGCGTCTTGTTTGCCGCCCAGGATGTAGACCGGCTGGCGGCCTGCATGTGCTATATCCAACTAAGCCTTCTCGGCTGTCCAGGCTACATTGTTGTAGACAACAGTTTGACACAGCCGCTCTCCAGCGTGTCTCCTCTACTGCAAAAGCAAGGTTCGAATGTCTGGTTCACACCAGCCTTTTTCTTCCCTCGATGGCAGGAACGGCGGGCGATCGAACAACTTAGGCTGGAAATGGGCCGTGTAGATATTCCTCCGGCAGACGGTGGCCTGGAGGTGATTTAGGTTGGGCAGTTCCAGGGAAGAACGGCGCAGGCGGTTCCATGAGGATCTGGACGCTCATGAGGTGCGGGTGATTCCGGCGAAGGAAGAGTACTGCATTGATATTCGTGAGAAGGACGAGCTGGTTGGTGCCTACTGCCGGGTCTCCACGATGTCCGACGATCAAGTCGAGAGCTACGACCTGCAGCGGCAGGAATATGAGGACAAGATTGCGCAGAACAAGCACTGGACACTGGTGGATGTCTATGCTGATGAGGGGATCTCGGCTACTTCCATGAAGAAACGCAAAGACTTCAACCGGCTAATTGGGGACTGTAAGACCGGGAGGGTCTCATTAGTACTCACCAAGTCGGTTACCCGCTTCGCCCGCAACACGGTAGACTGCGTTTCCACCTGTCGGATGCTGAAAAACCTGAACCCACCTGTGGGAGTACTGTTCGAAGCGGATGGCCTGCATACGCTGGCATCGAACAGCGAGCTGCAGCTCAACCTGCTGTCCACGCTGGCCCAGTCTGAGTCTGAGACCAAATCGCTGGCAGTAAAATGGGGAATCCGGAAACGGTTTGCCCGCGGCATTCCTCGCATCGTGGATTTATACGGATACTTGCGGGAAGGGCGGGATTTGGCCGAAGACCCGGTCACCAGCCATGTTGTGCGGATGATATATGGATGGGTACTGATGCGCTATTCGATTTCTGAGATTCGAGATTTGCTCCATATATACCATATCCCCTCTCCACAGGGGAAGGAATTCTGGTCTCATGCAACAATCCTCTATATCCTATCCAACGAGCGGTATGCAGGGAATGTGACCATGCAAAAGACTTTCGTCCAGGATCTGTTTTCCCACAAATCGGTTAAAAACAGGGGGCAGCTCCCCAAATACGAAATCATAGACTATCATCCAAAACTCGTGTCAGAGACCGACTGGATTGAAGTCCAGCGCATCCTGTTTTCTACCGTATGGACAGACTTCCTGCGGACCGACTACAGCATCACAATCGAGCCAAATTTGCGGGTGTATCCAGTCGAGATTGGAGGAAAACATAGATATGCTGCATCGAAATCCATCGTTCCTTCCTGACTTTGATCCGAGCCAGTTCAGGGTCTTGAACCCGAAGCTGATCTCCTACTCTACCTCTGAGTTGCGTATCTTCTCCAGGAGATTGTCCTTTAACCAGGCCGCAATCATCGAACTCAACTACCCAACCCATGTCTGTCTATGCTCTACCTACGATGGGCAGCAAATCGTCCTCAAGGCTTTCTCCGAGGCGGAACTTCGGACCGTACAGGAGTTGTCCCTCCCCTTCTATGAGCGGGACAGCAGCCGGCCCCAGAAGCGCATTTCCTTGGGGAACAAAGCTCTTGCCGACTCAGTACGGATGACGATGGGCTGGGAAGGCCTTCCAGCGATGAAGGTGAAAGGCGTATTCTATTCCTCTCACCGGCTGCTCTTGTTTGACCTTTGCCAAGCTGTGCCAGTCACGCAAAAAACACCGGTTGCAAAGATAGTTCCACTCACAGAGTACCCAACTTTTGAGGATGTGGCCAGGTCCCTTCCGCCACAGCTGGTTGCGCTGCCCGCATCAAATTGCGGGTAACACAAAAGAACCGCCGTCCCGATATTGGGGCGGCGGTTTCCATGTATGTTTTAGGTTTGTGTCTTTCACTAAGAATTTCATGTTTTTCCAACAGGCGGAGTCACTTTGCCTGTGGTCCGTGAGTGCTCTGAACACCATACACGAGCTCCCCTGGAAGCTCGTGATGCTAAAGTTTAGGCAGTACAAAGTATCCCTCTGCCGATTTTCTTCGTTAAAAAAGACTTGACCATCCGTTCCCCCATCCCAGAATGGCCTTCCGCTTCCTTGCATATATTCTAATTAGCCACCCGATTTGGCTAAACTAAAATACATAGGAGGAAACAACACTATGGAGAACAAAATCAATCGCATGAAGGAACTGTTGGCCATCATGAAGAAGGAGGAGTTGGCCTACTACCTCAATGACGATCCGATCGTCAGCGACCGGGAGTGGGACTCCCAATTCGACGAGCTGGCTGCCCTGGAGAAGGAGACTGGCATCATCTATGCCTCCTCCCCCACCCAAAAAGTTGGCGGAGGCATCCTGCCCAGCCTGCCTAAAGTCATCCACTCCAAGCCGATGCTGTCGGCGGCCAAGACAAAGAGCACTGAGGACATCGATAAGTTTGCAGGCAAGGGTCCTGGTGATTGCATGGTCAGTTGGAAATTGGACGGACTCACCCTGGTCATCCGCTACGCCAACGGCAATCTGGAGCGTGTCATCACCCGCGGCGACGGCAATATTGGCGAGGATGTGACCCACAACTGCGCCTCCATCCTGGGCATCCCCCAGCACATCCCCTGCATGGGCGATGTGGAGGTTCGTGGCGAGTGCGTCGTCTCTTGGGCTGGTTTTGATGAGGTCAATAAGCATGTGGATGAGCCCTATGCCCATCCACGCGGCCTGGCTGCCGGCTCTGTCCGGCTGCTAAACCAGCGTGAGTCGGCTCCCCGCGAGCTGCAGTTTGTGGCCTTTGAGCTGGTGCAGCCCTTCCTGAGCACAGTTGAGAACAGCTATGCTTTCCTGGCTGAGCAGGGGTTCTCGGTCGTTCCGCACTTGCTCACCAAGACGCCCGGCCAGGTGATCGATGATAAGCTCTTTGATGTCAAGACTTTTCCACTCCCCGCTGACGGGCTAATCGTTGAATACAACGACAAGGTCTTCGGCAAGAGTCTGGGGGCCACCGGCCACCATGAGAACTGCCGCATCGCCTTCAAATGGGAGGACGCCACCCATAAGACCAAGTTCCTGGGTGTGCGCATTCGGCCGACCCGCAGCGGCATCCTGAGCCTAACGGCCCTGTTTACGCCGGTCATGATCGACGGCTCCAAGGTTCAGAAGGCCACCCTGCACAATGTGGACATCTTCCGCAAGCTGCAGCTGGGCGTCGGCGATGAGCTGGAGGTCTACAAAGCCAACATGATCATCCCAGCTGTGGCCAAGAACAACACCAAGTCTGGTACCTACAAGCTGCCTGACACCTGCCCCTGCTGCGGCGGCAAGACCGTAGTGGAGCAGCGTGGAGAGACTAACTATCTGGTTTGCACCAACCCCCGGTGCTCGGCCAAGCGCGTCCGCCAGTTCGAGCATTTCTGCGCCCGGACCTACATGGAGGTACCCAATATGGCCGGCGCCACTCTGGAAGCACTGGTGGATGAGGGTTTCATCAAGACCTTCGCCGACATCTACCATCTGGACCGCTATAAGGACCAGATCATTGCCCTGGACGGGTTCGGCAAGCGCTCCTACGAGAAGATTCAGGAGGGTGTGGAGGTCAGCCGCGACGCGGCCTTTTCTTCCTTCCTGGCTGCTTTCGGTGCGCCGCTCATCGGCCGCCATATCGGCAAGCTGCTGGAGAAACAGTTTGGCACCCTGGATGCGCTGCTCCAGGCTGTGGACAATGGCTTCGACTTTGCCTCTTTGGAGGGCATGGGGCCCAAGAAGGCTGCCAACCTGGTCGCCTGGCTGAAGGATCCTGAGAGCCGCCAGGAGGTTCTGGATGTGGCCAAGGAGGTACGGTTCAAGGCAGCCCCCAAAGCGGCTGCCACGAACAACCCCTTCAATGGCAAGACGGTGGTGGCTACCGGCTCTCTGCAGCACTTCACCCGCGATGGCATCAACAAGAAGCTGGAGGAGCTGGGTGCCAAGGCTGGTTCTTCGGTGTCCAAGAAGACCGATTATGTCATTGCCGGGCCTGGCGCCGGCAGCAAACTGGCGAAGGCCCAGTCTCTGGGAGTGCCGGTGTTGACAGAGCAGGAGTTTTTGGACATGATATCTTTGCCTGTATCTTAGTCGGCATCGGATTCATCGCTCTGCAGCTACCGACCGTATCACGCTAACTAAATATTCCCGCCGGGTACATCCTGGCGGGACCGAAAAGCGTGTGTCGTCAACCACTCGGTGATGTAGCCATAGGTCGATTGTACCGCAGATGCCGCGCGCAAAAGTGGCGCTCGGGGTTACTCCCTCGGGAGTGACCCTAGTACCAAATGCGATGAGCTACAAGCCCCAGGATTTGTATAGGGTTAGGACCCTTAGCAAGCCTCGTACCCTTTATGGGTTGGGACAGTTCACTAGACTTATCTATGCCGACATAAAACCCTCTGCTTTAGCTGTAGGGATATAAGGCGGCATCCGTGCCTGCGTGCGAATACCCGATCAAATATTGGCCTACCCCCTGCGAGGAGAGTGTCAAACTGTGATTTTACTATGGAGGAGTCAATGCCATGGAATTATTGGAAGCCTTGCGCAATACCTCGCATGTTGCCTCCACTTCCGAGTTGAAGAGCAGTGCCTATTATCAGATGTTGTATGTGCGACAGGGCAAGTCCGGACTTTTTCGTGATTCAGCCTGCTACGAAATGCTTCAGAGAGATGCCTATGCTGCACAAGAGGCGTTAGCACAGCAGTTTGTTTCTTCCTGTGTGGAACAAGAAGATCAAGAATCTGATGAAGTCTGAGCCTCAAGTGAGGAAATGAGAGTGGCGTGTTCGAGGTTCAGTTCGTATCACATGTTGATCCATTAAAACTATAAAAACGCCCCGGAGCCTAACTCCGGGGCTGACGGAACAGTATTTCTTGGATATGCTCGGAGGTTAAATATGTTAAGCTACATAACAAAAGGGAACGCACTTCGTCGGCTGAGGAGATCTCTGGAACAAGAATTTGACAATAGTCATGTAAATGCAATGATTAAAAGAGCCAGCAAATATTCGGCCGACGATATTGATCGGGCGGCCGATGCAATCGAAAGATTTGGGGCTCAGAATATTTTTCTTTCCGTATGGGGCAGATAAATGGAGGAGGGGAATAAAATGAATCCTATCAGCAAAGGAGTCAAAATCACCCAATTTCGAGACATCCCACAATTTACAGACATTGGACACTATGCTGTCGATTATCCTATTGATCGACTGATCTCCTTTTTGGAGGATGAAATCCGAGATTATGGCCTGCAGCTTAATCCCGAGTTTCAGCGGGGCCATGTCTGGACGCGCAAACAGCAGATTGCCTATGTCGAATTCCTGTTGCGAGGCGGCCGAACTGGTCGGGATTTGTATTTCAACAATCCAAGCTGGCACAGGTCTGTTGCTCCTGGTTTATACAACGATTATGTCTGCGTAGACGGCCTGCAGCGTATTACGGCAATCAGCCGGTTTATTCACAATGAACTCCCGGTCTTCGGCAGCAAATACAAAGAGTTCACCGATTCTATGCGCATGACACAAGATACTATCCGTATTCATATCAACGACCTGCAGACCTATGAAGAGGTTCTGGCCTGGTATATTGAAATGAATGCTGGTGGGACGCCTCATAAAAAATCCGAAATCCAGCGTGTCCAAACTCTACTGGATGCTGAGAAAAGGCCCCATTAAAACTACAAAAACGCCCCGGGATATCCCGGGGCGTTTCTCTACGGCTTTCTTCCTCCATTTTTCATATCGTCCAATAGCCGTGACATGCCAGCGTTCCATTTTTTCATATAAGCACGCGCTTTCGCGGAAAGCATAAGCATTTGGATCGGCCGATATATGCCACTGAAAGCCATCTGCTCGTATTTTTCCGTCTGGTTATCCAGCTCCCAGTCATGGAGCCCAAGGGCGTCATAGATGTTTCCGTACAGGGCTGAGCGGCGGGCATAGCCCTCGTCGCACTCGCCATATTCCTCCAGATCCAAATCCATTGTTTTTGCCCTAGAAATCTCCTTCTGGAAAAACTCCATATCCGGCCACGATTCAAACTCATAGTCCTGGTCGCAGCTGTTCTGGAACTCATGGGGCTGGAGTCCAAACGCCTCCATACAGGCATCCGGCCAGTCTCTTCCGATAATAGCAACCAGCTTGTGCTGGGGCCAATACCACAACTGCACATTGAAAAGGCTGTACAGCCAGCCTCTCATGGTGTTTCCGCTTTCGTCGCCGGAACATTGGCGAATGGCGTAGCAGATATTGTCGTGGATCAGCTTGTCCGCGTAGGGCGACTCAGCAACCATTCGGGAGAACCGAACCCCGAGGTCCATGGCCTCCTCGCGGCTCTCCACCGCCTTAAAGGAAAGATCGATATGATAGCTCATATGTACCCCTCCCCTATCAGGCTCTGGATCGGAAGTCGTCATCGTCCGGATTTTCCAGGCCCTCGGCACAGCGCAGGGCGTACTTGCCCAGATAGCGCAGGGCCGCAGGATTTTGGCAGTCGGTGAGCCAGTTGAAGATGTCGTTTACCGACAGCTCAACGCTCACCTCAACCGGGATCGTCTTGCGAAGTTCCTGAGTCTCGTCTTCAAATTCTTTTTTGGTTTCCATATGTATTTCTCCTCCTTGTTCTGTCTCGCTATGCGAGGCATATTTTGTTTTTTCCGACGCTCGGCCTGGCAAAGGGCTGGGGCTATGCCCCTGGCTCCTGTTGCCTATGTGCCGCAGCGGGTTCCAAAGCGATCAACGGTCGCTGTGGATGGTCTCGGTGTTGTCGAAAACCAGGTCATCGACATCGAGCAGATGATCAATATCCGCCATCTTATATACCTCCTTGAGTTTGGGAATTGTTCTTCTCCTAATTGGTTCGAACATGATATGCTATGCAGATTCGAAGGAAATGATTTGCGCGAAACGGTTTCGTCCAGTCTTTTTTAGCGAAGGAACTGACATAGATTTTCTTCCTGCAGCTCCACCCTACTGCCTCTTACATGGTCCGTGAGCCCTGCAAAAAACAACCCCTGATCCCATGAAGGGAACAGGGGCTTTGTAATGCCGTCTCAGATGGGCGACAGACCGGTAGTGTGGCGAGCCATGTTCAGGTTCGCACAGATGCTCTCAGCCAGCATCCGTCGGGCGTAGGAGGCGATGACCTTGCCGTACAGGGTTTGACCAGTCTGCTCATCCACCCGGGCGGCGCAGATGTGCCAGTTGCCGCCGCCGTCAGGGATGACCTCAGCAAAGTAACCGGGAGCGGCCTTCTTAAAGGCGTTAAGGGCCTTGTTCTTGTGGCTCATGTGAAATCGTCCCCCTCCCCATAGACATTGCCGATCGTCCACCAGGTATGGTCGACGGAGCCATCGCGCCGGTAGTTGGTGATGGAGGCGGACCAGCCATCGTCAGAGATCTCAGACTCGAAATCGTGGCCGTTCGCCTCGTCTTCGGCGACCTCAGTCTTGAAAAATCGTTTCAGCAGATCCTTCGCCTGGGCTTCGTCCTTGCAGGGATAAACGCCCACATCATCATCGAAATCGTAGCGAACAACAACGGCGTACGGATAGTTATTCTTCAACATTTTGTTTTCCCTCCTATCAGCTAAAATTGGTGCCAGAGACCTTGACGATGTAGCGCCACCAATCAAAATTCTCCGGCATCTCGATACCGGCATCTGCCAGCTTACCCTTGAATTCCTCCAGAAGCTCCTCCTTGTTGGCATAGGCCGCCTCAAAGAGCTTGGGCTCCCGGTCGCATGGAATGATGGAGATCGCTTCGTCATCGAAGCTCTGCTCCATGGGGTTCCTGGTCAGCTCCGGGAACAGAGACTCGACCTCTCCGGAGAAGCTGTTGGACCAACAGGCATCGAACAGATTGCACCACAGGTCGCTGAGTTCATCGGTGTTGAACTCATCATCTTCATCTGCGACCTGTTTCCAAATGAGCTTGGCAGCCTCGCCGCAAAGGGCAAAAGCCGCAGGCTCCTGGAAGGGATAGATATTCATCGACATAAATATACCTCCTAAATTATGTTATATCCTCTTGTTTGGATCACATGATGTGGCGCCAGTTCTCACCGCTATTGGATTTGCGGCGATAGCTGGCCTGGTGCTGATACTCCTTGCAGTCGAAACACTTCCCGTGGAAATGGGAACACTGACCCATGCTGAAGTAGCGGCAATCGCCTTTGTTCAGCTTCTTCGGGCTACCGCGGGAAGAGCCCTTAGCGGAGTTCTTCTTTCTGGAATTCGGATTGTGCTTGCGCATTGCCAACACGCCTTCCTTGAGTTTTACCTCCTTGAAGTTTAGATTGTGCCTAAATTGGGGTATCTGGACTATCCTATGCAGCCCCGGCAAATCCCATTCTGGGCCAACCCGCCAGCTCCAAACCGCACAGCGGCTGGCACATCCGAAGCAAATTGTTGTCCGCAACGGCAAACTTCGGTCCGCCTGGCAAAAGACGAAGTCTCACGGACCCGGCATCGGCTCCGGAACGGAGCCGGCTCGCACCACGGCTTCTGGCAAACAAAGCAACCCCGGCCGCTTTTCTTCGTTAAAAAAGACAATCTGCCCAACAAACAAACAAACAAACAAACAAACAAACAAATAAAGCAATGCCCCCATCTCCAAAAGGAGACAGGGGCATTTTGCATGGAGTCGAAATTCAATTCTCCCAGAGAGTCAGCCCGCGGGCCTTCGTCCACTCGCGCAGAGCGAAAACCTCTTCTGCCACCGCATCGCGGTTGTCGAAGCCCAGGTAGGTCGTGCAGCAATCACTCGCATTGACAGAGAGCGTGAGCAGCGGCTTATCCAGGTTTTCAGTCTTTCGCAAGAAGCAGATGCGCATACTGCCATCGATGACATATTTTGCGTAGCTACCAACACAGTGGCTGAGTTCCGAACCTTCCCTCACCAGGTCACCAGCATCCTTGGGTACCAACACGGCCCATTTGCCATCCTTGGAGGTCCACTCCAGTCTGGCGTAGTTCTCTGCGGCCGCCTTCTCTTTGAACTTCTTGCGTTCAATTTCTTCCAGTACCAGCCTGTGGTTGCGGGCTGCCAGATCGTGGCGCAGCTTTAGGGACTTGGGGCACAGGTTGTAGGGAACATTCATGTCCTCGGACATGTTGATGTAGTCCCGCAGCAGATGCCAGGCTGCTTTCGGATCTTCGATACCCTGGTAGATACAGACCTCTTCAGTGAGGTATATCTTGAGACGCTGCCGTTCAACCGTATTGCGCCCGGCCAGGAACAGTGCCAGTTCATGGACATCGTTGGGCGAATCTTTCAGAATCTCTGATGCCAGCTTGAGCATCTCAGCGCCAAGGTTGTCCCCGAGCTTTTCAACAACCTTATAGGCGTGCCCAAACCGGACCTTCCCTCGGAATACCAGATCCAGAGCCTGCCGGGGCAGCGGAAATGCCTTTTTCAGACTCCTCTCCCCTGCCTGCAGATAGTCGTCCTCCAGAGCTGCCCAGAATCCGGATGCGGCATGAGTCCACTGCTGGCGTTCCTTCTCTTCATAGAGGGAGTCTAACACCGGGTACTTCAGCAGGCCCTTAGCTGCCTCTGCCAGAGAGGATGTGTGACCCATTGCAATCTGGATCCAGGTAATTTCGTCTTTGAACCGCTTTGCCTCTTCAGGAATGCATATGGAGGTGGCGCTTAGCCCGGAGCAGGCCTTGCCGATGTTGGTCACAGTCAGGTTGACCTCCCGACCATCGACCTCCAGTTTGACTGGCCGCAGACCGTGCGCAGTATCGAAGGTCAGGACATAGCGGATGACCTCAATGGGATTCCCATCGATGACATAATCCGCCAGGTCGCCCTTGGGGGCTTCCTTGACCAGTTTTACCAGATCGCCCTCCACCAGCACCTCATGCATCGGGTTCTTATCCTTGCAGTATGCAACAAGGTTAACCTTGCCGTCACTGCTCCGCAGATACAGGGTCTGCCGGTTGCCGAATCTTGCCCCGCATTTGGGGCAACAGACCTCACAGTGAGAGAGTTCATTTCCCTGCTTGTCGACATCCTTCAGTACGAACTTAGCTCCACAGGTGCAATAAGCATAGTTCTCCACGCCTACCTGAACATAGCCGCGGTATTTTGCTTCACTCACGAATAAAAACATATGTATTTCTCCTTTTTCTTAATTTTCTCCATTGTTTTTCTATCCAAATTGGGATTCTAAAGCTAATATATGCAGGTGCGCCGCATCCAATTTCGGGAGCAGCGAAACAGTTTCGCGCAAAGAAAGGCAGGCCCGAAAATCGGGCCTGCCATTGGCTGTAGGATTATTACTCACCGCGAAATTTGGAGGTATTGGGTCCGAACAGCTTCCGTCCCCAGAAACCGCTCTTCTTTTTCTCCTCCGGTTCAGGTTCGGGGGCCGGCTTCTTGTTCATATTGCTGCTGGTCACGCCAAACAGGGGCGTCTCCTCCTCAGGCAGCATGAACCCAAAGCCGGGTGTGGCTACCGGACTCTTCTCCCTGGCGCCGCCATACAGGTTGTTGGACACGCTGAACGGGTCGTTGAACCTGGACGGCGTTTCAGGGAACCCGGAGGGCGGGTCTGCTGCGGGCGGTTCGGCCGGAGGGACGACCGAATCAGGAGTCTGGCTGACAGTCTCCCAGGGCTGCGGCTCTGCAGGCTTGACGCGGAACATCTCCCCTACCTTGATGGGAACCACAGCCGTCTTATCGACGCTGGAGATGAGGATGGCCACATCTCCCTCCTCCAGGGGCCGGTCCGGACTGATAGCGTAGGAGCGGATCGGCTCGATCACCCCACTGTCATAGAACCCGGAGACGACCATCCCCTTGGCATCGAAGCTCTCACCGGGCGCGTAGTCGGTCTTTTCGGGCATCTGTGTGATCATGATGCCTAAGAGTGTCTGCGGCAAGATGTCCACCGAGAATTCGGCGGCCAGCCCCTGATACTGGACCTCAACCTTGCACTCGCCGGCTCGACGGTTATCAAACCCCTTGACCATATCAGACTGTACCTGGATGACCTCCGGGTCACCGTAGTCGAAACTCAGTTCCAGCTCAGCACCAGTGACATCCAGCGTCTCCAGCCGCTCTTTATACTGGGTCTTGTCAGGCAGCTTGCAAACACGGATGGACAGAAGCTGCCGGGGAGCCACAGTGATAGCCAGGGTTGCGCTGGCATCCCCCACCGTGACGACTACCAGGTCCTGGCCCAGCACAGCTTCTTTTGGCTCATAGTCCCATTCGTCGCAGATGTGGGATTCTCCGTTGTTGTATTCAACGCTCACCCGGATGCCATCCATGACGAGCGGCTCACCCTCCGTGTAGGTCGTCTGGAAAGGCTGCGTGTCAATGCTGACCCGCACAGCCTTCTTCTCCACGATGTTGACCTCAAATCTGGTGGAGAACTGGCCCATCTGCACCGTTAGCTCCAGGGGCCCGGGTGTCAGGTTGCTGAATCCGCGAACGGCCGAGTAGGGCAGCGGGATCTCTTGTTCGGTGCCGCTGTCAAACATCTGGATGATGGTACCCCCCGTCGGGTCAAACTTCTCCTTGCGCTCCATGTATTCGGTTTTGTTGGGCAGCTTGCCCATCCGGAGGCCGGTCAGGGTCGCCTCTGTGACCTTGATGAAGATAGGTACCGAGAGTCCATCAATGACCAGTGGGTAGACAGCGTCGCCGTACTTCACCGTATAGTCGACATCAGGGATATTCTCATAGGGGACCTTCTCCCCTGTCTCATACTCTGCGTTCAGCTTGAGACCAGACAGGTCCAGTTTTTCTCCGGCCAGGTAACTATTCTTTGTGGGCGGCGTTGCAATAGTGAACTTGCGGATGACCGGTTTGCGAACATACACCTGGAACATCTGCGACTGGCCTCCATAGAAGACAGTGGCCAAGGCGTTGCCCTCCTTATCGGTTGGGCATTCGAGCCTGACTTCCTCATTGGTCATCGGGATCTCTTTGAAATCGCCGTCATCAAAAATGGCGCAGATACGGCCACCAGCCGGATCAACGCCTTTGCCTCCGATCAGGCAGTCCAGATTCTTGGGTAGGGTCATGATAACCAACGAGGACACACTCTTTTCGGACATAAATTTGGGACCTCCTTCCTTAGAGCTTTACATGCTTCTGTACAAACGGATCAGATTCGCTGAGCGCCTTGCACCGGTACTTCTGGCTGCCCAGCATCTCGATATCATTGATGGCGCGTTTGATATCGTCGATGCTCACCTGCCGGAGAACCTCCTTGCAGGACATCAGGGCCGACAACTCATTCTTCCGGCGCCGGCGTTCGATTTGAGCCTCATGCAGCTCCCTTACGAAAGTCTGCGATTCCTCATCGGTGAGCTCAAAAATCTCAGCCTGGTGGAGGCGGTCGGCGACCAGCAGGTCGATCTGCCGGATTTCATTGGAGAGCCGCTGCTCATGGCCGTTCAGCTCAGACATGAAATCAGCCAGCCTGCCAAGGGTCTCATGAATCTCCTGGATGAGTGGCGTGTGGGCCGTTAACTCCTGGTTGGCAGACGGGAAAATGATTCGGCTGTCCTGCCCGGCGACGCCATCACAGAGGACATCCAGGTACTCACCATAAGTAGGCATCTTGCCGTCGAAACAGTCGTCAGGGTTCTGGGTGGCCGCCTCCTTGCAGACAGGCAGCTTCTGGAGCTTGGCCTTTTCCTTGAAGGTTTTGTCGATCAGAACTGAGACGCCCTTCTTGTTATACTTGGATCGCTGAACATGTCTGGCCTCCCCTGCACTGGCGAAGATACGGATTTCATTCAGCCGGTTGCGGATCTCCTGCTTGGGGATCCACTCTCCGGAACTGCTGAGCACCGAAGCCGGCTTATTTTTCCAAAGAAAGAACATAGCGTTCCTCCTCTCAAAGTATAAAATTTGCTATGCTTCTATGCTATGCAAGTCCCGTCAGAGCTATCGGCAGAGTGGATGAGGCCTTCGGGGTCAGACGAAACGGTGTCGTAGAGGTGCTGGTGACACCGTTTCGCAGGTTTCTGTTTGGTGGCCTTTCTGCCATGGATAGGTTTGGCAAGTCTTTTTTAACGAAGAAAACGGCAGGGAATTTCTTTCTTGCCGAAGCCTCTCGCTGCGGGCCGGTTCCGTTCCGGAGCCTATGTGAGGTCCGTGAGGTTCCCAGGCGTACAGTGCTTCGTTGTTTGTGCCAACGATTTGTTTCCGCGAAACGGTTTCGCGTACATTTTCGTTCGGACAATGAATTTGGGGCAACGCGCATATCATAGACTCAAACAAAGAAAGGAGGAAATTCTCCATGAGAAAAGCACCAGCTTTGCTGGCTTCGGCTCTTCTGCTCAGCACTATTGCCGCCGGGGTCGGCCCAATGATGGCTGCGGCCGCCGCTCATGCCGAATCGCCCCAGCCCTCCATCGAGGTCACGGAGCGGGATGAAGACGACCTGGACATCACTGTTTTCTCGGGTGTCATCACCAATGGCCGGGACTATCTGAACCTGTCCAGGGGTCATAACAATATTCCAAGTCAGCCTACGCCCAAATCGGTCGTCTTCGGCCCGTCGGCAGCCAAGGTCGCAACCCTGCAGACAGACTCCGGCGTTTTAGCTCAGAAGCTGGTGGGCGGCAAGTCGTCCGTCTCCATCCTCTCTGCCTCAGACATCCTCTCTGCCAACAAGAACCTGATCAACGGCGGCATCGATATTGCCCGCAGCTCCAGCTCTATTCTCAGCAGTGTTGGCTCCGGCAGCAGTATCCCATCCAACAGCAAGCCTCCCATCCACAGCTCCACGCCCAAGGCGCCGGGCGGCAGCAGCGGCGCTGCCGTCGATGCAGCCGTTCCCGATGGCAAGGATATCCTGTACATCATCAATGCCCTGGAGGAGGCAAGCGAAACCGTTTCGCCGGACTCTGTCCAACCCTAATCTGCTGTACCAAAGAGCTCTCCCGGTTTCGGCCGGGAGAGCTCTCTGTTTTGTACAACGGTGGACGCGAAACCGTTTCATATGGGGCAAATCGATTCCTCACGGACCCCAAGTAGGTCCCTGTGGGGACCGTCCCCGGCGAGAGTCTCTGACAAAGAAAAATTCCACCGCCTCTTTTCTTCGTTAGAAAAGACCTGTCCCAACCTGCGCAGCAACACCATGCCGCAAAAGGTTTCCGCCCAGGTTCAATCCCAGCCCATCCCCACGACACCGTTTCGCTCACAAAAACAAAAGAAATTTACCTCCATCCGATTGCAAGCGACCTCAACCTCTGTTATACTGGTTCTCATCGAATTGCTTTTAGAGCATAGGGGGAAACGAAACCTATGGGAACTGTCATATCAGTCACAAATCAAAAGGGTGGGGTAGGGAAGACTCTCACTGCAACCTCTCTGGCATCCATCCTCTCCGGTAAAGGCTACAAAGTCCTGTCCATTGATATGGACCCGCAGGGCAACTTCAGCGCCGTAGCTGGTGGTCCTGGACCCATCAAGCTAGGTGACAACACTAGCCTGAGCATCCTGGAAGTACTCAAACAGGAGTGTTCCATTGAGGATGCCATTGTCAAGTCCAACCTGGGCGATTTGGTCCGGGCCTCGCCGAACCTCACCCAATGGACTGGCCGCAGTCTGATGCCCCGGAGTGATTTTCTCGCCCTAAGAGAGCGTGGCGCCACGCCTGAGCAAATCTACGAGCTGCTAGAGTCCCGCTTCAATGAGGGCTGGGGCGCCACCGAGCACACGACCTTGGACTGGGTTCTGCGGAAGGTCCGCAGTCGCTACGACTTCATCTTTTTGGACACCAACCCGTCACTCACCCTGCTCACACTGAACAGCCTCTATACTGCCGACTATATCATCATCCCGGTATTCACGGAGGATACTTCCCGGACAGCCCTGCTGGACCTCCGAGATACTATCGAGCAGATGAAGGCTGAAAATGCCGACATGCACGCCGAAATATTGGGGCTACTTATCACCAAGTACAAACGAAGGACAATACTGGCCAGCAGCTATATGCAGGAATATGAGCAGCTGGCAGCTGAGCTGGGCACTGTACTGTTCCAAACAAAGATCCGGGATGGGCTGGCTGCGGCTGAATACACAAACCGGCAGATCGACCTGATCCGCTATGCGCCCAAGAGCTCTGTTGCAAAGGACTACATCGATTTTGCTGACGAACTGTTAGAGAAGTTGAACATGAAGGTGAGAGGTTAAGATGGCAACGAAGAAGAACTTTGGATTTGAACGCAGGGAACGGTCAGCTACTGATGCGACCAGCAAGCTGCCCATCGACTCAGCAGGAGCAGGGAGGGCTCTGTCTAATTTCCAGGATATTCCTGTTGACATGCTGCATCCCTGCACACTAAAGGGAACCTCAGACTACTCTAAATACGGGTCTCTCCTGCAGGAGCAGGTCGTGGAGAGTATGAAGGAACATGGGGTACTGGAGCCGCTCATTGTCCGCAAGTCGCCCATCGAGATGTCTAAGTACGAAATCCTGGCCGGGGAACAGCGATGGACGAATGCAAAGGCTGCCGGACTGAAGACGGTGCCATGCCGAATCATGGACTTGGATGACGATGCAGCCCGCAATATCTTCCACATCACCAACCTGCTGCGGCGGGACCTGTCGCCCAGAGACCTCATCTATGGCTGGTACAACTACTACACCCAAATTAAGGGTGGCAATTCCGCCGATGAAGCCATCAATGTAGAGATCACCAAGGCAGTGGCTCAGGAGCAGGCTCAGGTGGCGGCTATGGTGGGCGGCAAGTCGGTGACTCTGCGTATGATCCAGCGATATGTCCGTATGCATGACCTCATCGATCCCTGGCTGGATAGACTGGATGCCGGAGCTGTCACCGGCCGTATCGCCTATCATATTGCCTTCTTACCGCCGGATGTTCAGGAACAACTCCTGGAATACAAGCTCTCTGAGCCGAAGATATCCTGGCTCCACAAGGTCTATGCGGGAACTGAAAAAGAGAAATGGCATGAGAATATTATCTCGGAGAACTTTGAGAAGGTAGGGGAGGAGCAGCCAGAGGAGGCGACTCCGGTCGTACTCACCAAGGAGGAGAAGGCACAGCAGAAGAAAACGCGAGAGTTGAACCGCCGTTTCAAGAAGGCCCTGCCCCGCATTGCTGACGCTGTGAAGACGAAGCTCCGGCCAGACGACTACGAGCGGGCAGACGAGGTGCTGAACCGGGCACTGGAGCTGTACTACCAGCAGGAGGGCTAAGCTGCACGCCCTGTAGGCTTCCCTCGACTCCGCGCTAATTTTAGCGTAGCGCCCTATGCGGGGGAGTAGGCAGAGAAGATGAACTGCCATATTAGCAAAAATGCCCAGGAGGAACAATTCTCCTGGGTTTTCTTTCGCCAAAATTGCGGAAATAACTTCAATATAATGTGCATATTATAGCCTCGAACGGGACAGGGGCGGCTATCCCGCCATATATTAAAAATTTCGAGGAGGCAGACAAATATGTCTAAGCAGCTTTTGATCGCCATTGACCCTGGCTTCGATTCTATGAAGGTCATCGCCAATGGGGTCCATTTCAAGTTCCCTTTCTGTGCCGTGGAGACAGATGAGCGCAAGATGAGCGACTACGGCGGGCGGCATGGGTTCATCCTTTATAAGGACAGCTCCGGCGCTACTTGGCGTGTTGGCCAGTACGCCCGCACGGTCATGTATGACAACAAGGACAGCCAGGATGATCCTATGGCTCGGTTTTACACGGAAGCCCGGTTCGTTTCTCCTGAGGCAGCTGTGGGCATCCTCTCAGCCATCGCCAAGGCCATTGAGCTGACTGGCCTCTATGGGGAGGACCTGGACATCCGGCTCATTGTGGCTCTGCCCCACGCAGTTCGCAACAAGTATGCCTCTACGGTCACAGGTCTGCTGGCAGGCGACCAGCGTTTCTTCATGACCTTTGACAATGAGACCGAGAAGGAGTTCCGGTTTACCATCCACGAGCAGAATGTGATGACCGTCTCCCAGACGATCGCTGCCATTCTGGGCGAGACTTCCGATGACAACGGCTTCATCGACGAGTCCAAGTTCAAGTACCTGGCCAACGGCCCCACACTGGTCATTGATGGTGGCTACTACACGATGGGCCTGGTGCCCGTTTCCAGGGGCGGCAGCGTAGACGACGACCGGGCAGAGAGCAACACCAACTATGCTATGAAGAATGTCAACCTGGGCGTAGCCAAGGAGATTGCTGACGCCCGGCCTGACATCAAGCACTATGCGGTCGAGTATCTGCTCAGCCAGGGCGAGACGGCTGTGCGCTACATGGATAAGGATCAGGGCAAGGTGGTCAATATTGATCTGTCGTCCATTCGGGAGAAGAAGATCCAGTCTGTTTGCAACAACCTGATCCGCTACCTGAATAAGCAGTATGATAACCTCATCGACTTTCGCTATATCCTGGTCACCGGCGGCACCGGCGCGGCCTTTTTCAATCAGCTGCTGGACTATTATAAGGGCACCGGGCTCATGGACGATGAGCATATGCTGCTCACCAGGCCCATGATCGCCGGCAAGGAGCTGCCCATCGAGTTTGCCGTGGTCGTTGGCGCCTACAAGGGTCTGCGGGGAAAGTTGGGGGAGGAGTAAAATATGGAAGATATGCTGTGGAAAGACCGCAAGCGTCACCTGGGGCTACCCATCAGCTTCACCAAGTATAGCTTGAGTGGAGGCGAGGCTCCTCGTATCTTCCGAGAGACAGGTTTGTTTAACCTGAAGGAGGAGGAAGTCCTCCTCTACCGGGTACGAGACATCACCCTCACCCGCAGCTTCTTCCAGCGGATCTTTGGCGTCGGTACTGTGAGTTTGCACTCTTCGGATAAGACGACACCCACCCTTGACTTGGTTAATATTTCCAAATCTAAGGATGTGAAGGAGTTGATCTTCTCTAAAGTCGAGCAGGCGAAGGCAAACCGTCGGATGCGGACGACTGAGCTGCTGGATGATCCAGAAGGTTTGGAGGACGGGATGGACAATTAAGCCAAGCCCTGTCTCCCTTTAAGGAGGTGAACCAACCCATATGAGCACATGCACGAATATTGGTATCTATATCGGCGAAGGCGACAAGGACATTGCCGCTTGGTTCAATCTGCTGCAGCGCAGCGGACAGAGCCGGGCACGCTGGGTTCGTGCTTTGATGGCCGCCAATGCTATGGGGAAACCTTTGAAGATCGGCATTGTGGACGCCAGGGCTCCGTTGATCCGCGACGGACCAAAAAAGGGCGACTATGTGGAGCCCAAAGGTGGGTTCAAGTATGGCTGGCAGATCCGCGGCCCTGATGGTGAGTTTGTCATCGGCAGCGTGGTCAACCTGTCTATCCGTGGCGATGAGGCCAGGGACCTGCTGGATCAAGCCTGGACCAACGGCCATATGCTGGCTCCGTTCGTAAAGTCACTGATCCGCGGTTCGCTGAAATTTGGCGACAAGGAGATCCCGCCAAAGGTTGATGTCATGCGGCAGATCTGGTCTGAATTCCTCGTTTCTGTAAACGGAAAGATGACTGGAAAAAAGGAGAAGATGAGCCTCTCGGCAAAGGATAAGGAACCGGTAGAGGATTGGGCTGCCGAGCCTAAACCAGTTGCTCAGACCAAACCAAAGCCTAAGCTGGAGCCGAAGCCATCCATTAAGCCTGAGCCGCAGCCTGTGGATCCGGAGCGGACCATCTGCTTCCAGCCGGAGCCAAAGGAAAAAGAGGAACCGCCTAAGAAGCCCAGCCTTGGCCGGAACCCGCTGCTAAGCCAAATCTAATATACCTGGGCCGGGGCATGCTGCTCCGGCCCTTCTCTGAAAGGAGTGTGTATTCCTGTGACAAAAGATTTGTCTTACCTGACCCGTCAGATCCTCCGTCTGCGCCTGGAGCCGAACCCGGACGAGGGGGAGGAATCGGCCCTGGTCCACTCGTTTCTCGGCTATGGGGACATCTATGTGGTTGCCGACCCTGATACGACAGCCGAGGAGTGGGCCCAGCAGACCTTTGGCATTGCCGTCCAGAACCAGTCCATCCGACTGTTCCTGGATAGGGCAGATGCCGATTCCTATGCTATGTCCATCCGCGCCCAGCAGAAGGATGGGACTCTGATGGTCATGAAAACCACTCAGGCGATGGTGAATTCAATCATCAGTAACTATTCCCGCAAAGGATTTATCACCCGCGTGTGGCTGTGCGGCAAGACGCCTATTAAAGCCAGCGCCAATGTCACCTGTTTTGTGGACGGCGTGAAACGCGATAAGGCATCCACTATCACTGACCCTGACAAAAAGGAAGTGGTGGAGGAGCCGGCCCTCGGGGCCACGCCCCCGCCTCCTCCGCCTTCCCATGAATCTGATCTGGAGTCGGCGGTTGAGACAAACACGAACCTGGTGCTGGTGGAGGAAGTCCGGCGGGTCCTGTCTGAGCCATCCAGAGCCGCCCGCCGGAAGCTGGATCCAGCTGAATCCTACCTGAACCTGCATTCGCTGGTCGAGAAGCTGATCTTTTCCAACCACATTGATCCGGTGGAGATGGATGAACGGCTGGGGTTGAATACTGGCTATACTAGGATGTTCATCTCTGATAAGACCAAGGATACAGTGCCCATAAATATTGCTGGGAAATACCTCCGCTATTTTGGGCTCTATGAGTTTCTGTACCTATTTCGCAAGGACTGCAAGGAGATGCGGGAGATGCTGAAGGCGCACCCGAAGTTGGACCAGTATGATGTAGTTCAGGCAAAGGGCAACCGAGCAGGGGAGGAGGTCTTTACCCTCACTCAGATTGAGCAAACCAAGAACAGGGAGGGTATCAATGTCTTCCGTCTGACCTTCACCAGTCCGGACCGCGATAAGCCCTTCCAGATGGTGAGCAGCACCAATCTGGATATGAACATCGGCAACAAGTATGTACTGCCCGGCCTGGAGCCGGCCAAACCTCTGTCTACCCTGGCGTCCGTCAAGGGCGCGGCTACTGGCAGTGCCGACAGCGGACCTTCTGCAGAGGAGATGGCGGCGGCGCTGGCCAAGGCTGAAGCCAATGCTGCTCAGGTGGCAAAGAAGCCGGGTGGGCAGAAGCCAGCACCGACCAAGCCCCAGGATATGACTCCTGAGGAGAAAGCTGAAGCAGACCGGCAAACAGTCCTGGGCTGGATCATCGAGCATAAGAAGATCAGTTCCAAGGAAGCCAAAGATGAAATGGCGAAGTTTGACAAAGACCCCGAGGTCATGGCGGCGTTCGCTTTGTTTGCTACCAGCGGTTCCAAGGCTGCTTCCAACTTTGGCCGGCGCGGTTATACACCTGCGCGGCTGATGAAGAATCTGCGCTATACGCCTACTGAGGCGTTTACAATCTTGGCCGATATCAGGACAAAACCCAATGAGACCCTGCAGATGCTGAAATACCGGGAGACTGATCCTCAGAACCAGCCGCAGAAACCAGAAGGTTCAGACGGCAGTAAAGGCGGACAGGGAAAGCCCCGGCGGCGGCATTAAGTTCTTCTTTTCTTTTGGATAGATACCCCAGGGGTGCTGCGTAGCGTCCCTGGGGCCTTTTGCTGTGCAAAATGGTTTCGCAGGTCCTTGGTGACGGAGAGTCGAGTCTTTTTTAACGAAAAAAGTGGTGGGAGGTTTTCTTTTGCCGCTTACTCTCCGCCGGAGCCGCTTCCTTCGGAAGCTGATGTGGGGGCCGTGAGACAGCTGCTTTGGCGCGGACGAAACGGTTTCGCGCAGCTTGCTGTTTTAGAAAACGATTTGCTAAGCTCGTTGTTTCGTGCAACAATGGAGTTCCCAAAGATACCAGTAGGGGTGCGGGGCCGGTCTCACGGACCCAGCATAAGCTCCGGAACGGAGCCGGCTCGCACCGCAGTTTCCGGCAAACAAACTAATCCCCGCTACTTTCTTCGTTAAAAAAGACACAGCTCTCCAAAACCCAGCATCCAAAATATCAAACCTGGCATCCGCATATAATATACTAGATATAACAACTCCCGAAAAGGAGGGTAGAATACATGGAAACAATCGAATGCAGAGTCGCCAAGGTCGTCTTTCGCAGTGCTGAGAATGGCTTTACCATCCTCAGTTGCATCACCGACCATGATTATATCACCATCACTGGTCCTATGGCTGATGTGCAGCCGGGCGTCACTCTCACTGTTGAGGGAGAGTGGAAGACGCATCCCAAGTATGGCCGCCAGATGGAGGCTGACCACTGGACCTGCAAGACGCCGCAGGACCTTGATGGCATTGAGCTTTACCTGACCAATTTCTGCAAAGGTATCGGCCGGAAATACGCCCATAAGATCGTCCAGGCGTTTGGCCCCAATACGATCGAGACTCTGGACAAGCATCCCGAGAAACTGTCTCTCATCCGCGGTATCGGCAAGGGCCGGCTGAAGAAGATCCAGGAGAGCTGGAAGAAACACAAGGCCATCCAGGATGTGATGATCTTCCTCCAGGGCCACGGCGTCACACCTGGCTATGCGGCCCGTATCTATTCCCACTATGGCGAGGATAGTATTGCCGTCATCACCAAGAACCCCTACCAGCTTGCCGATGAGGTGCGCGGTATTGGCTTCCAGATGGCTGACCATCTGGCCAGCAGCCTTGGGATCGATAAGGACAGCTATGTCCGCATCCGCAGCGGCGTCCTGTTCACCTTGAACCAAGTGAGCAACGATGGCCATGTTTATGCCCGGAGGGACCAGCTGGTCCACAAGGCTATCCAGCTGCTGGATGTGGATGAGGTGAAGCTCCAGGCGACTATCGACGAGATGCTGAAGGTGGGCGAGATCGTCAAAGAGGGGACGGCCGCCATCTATCTGCCCCAGCTTCGGTACTGCGAAATCGGTATTGCCGGCAATCTTGACCGGCTAATGACCAAGCCCAAGGGGCTGAAGGCTGAGGTTGCCAAGATCGAGGCCAAGCTGAAGATCTCCTATGATCCGCTCCAGGCTGACGCCATTATGAGCGCCATGAACGCTCAGGTGATGGTGCTTACGGGCGGACCGGGCACTGGCAAAACGACCGTGACCCGGGGCATCATCGAGGCGTTCCTGCAGAACAAGCTCAAGGTGGCTCTGGCGGCTCCTACCGGCCGGGCGGCCAAGCGGATGCAGGAGGCCACGGGGATGGAGGCCAAGACTATCCACCGGCTCCTGGAGTATCGTCCTGACGATGGGTTTCTCTGCGACCAGGCCAATCCCCTGGACGCCCAGGCGGTCATCGTGGATGAGTCGTCCATGATCGATACATTCCTTATGAACGCCCTGCTCCGGGCCCTGAAGACGGGCACCCGGGTCATCCTGATCGGCGACATCGACCAGTTGCCCTCTGTGGGCGCCGGCAATGTCCTGCGGGACATCATCGACTCTGAGATGGTGCCCACTGTGCGGCTGACTAAGATTTTTCGGCAGGCGCTCACCAGTAAGATCATCGAAAACTGCCATCGGGTGAACGAGGGACAGATGCCCGATATCCGAGTGAAGAAGGACTCTGATTTCTTCTTTATCCGGGCTGAGAATAAGGACGAGATCCCGCAGCTCATCGAGGACCTGGTAAGCCGGCGGCTACCCAACACTTATGAGGTTGATCCGGTCGACATTCAGGTCCTATGTCCGCAGAAAACCTCCGATATTGGCACCGTCGCCCTCAACAAGCGGCTGCAGGCGGCGCTGAACGACTCCAAGATTTTTGTCCAGTATGGCGATACGATGTTCAAGATCGGCGACAAGGTCATGCAGATGCAGAATAACTACGACAAGAATGTCTTCAATGGGGATGTGGGCAATATCCTATCCATTAACCGGGAGGACGATGAGATCATCATTGTCTTCGACGGCGTGCCGGTCACCTACTCGACCTCTGATTTGGGCGATATCTCGCTGGCGTATGCGGCGACTGTCCATAAATCGCAGGGGTCAGAATACCCGATTGTGGTCATGCCCATCCATAATACCAATCACATTATGCTGGAGCGGCATCTAGTCTATACAGGGTTCTCCCGGGCCAAGAAACTGCTGGTGGTGGTTGGCTCGGAGGCAGCCCTGCAGTACGCAGTGCAGCATGAAGTGACGACCAAGCGTAATACGATGCTGAAGGAACGGCTGCGGGGAGAAGTGGGGGATGAGTCCTTGTTAGCCGAAGCGTGATATTCTGAAATTAGATTAGGAAACAGTCCCAGGGGTGCTGAGATGGCATTCCCGGGGCTTTTTCATGTTGTACGAAACCGTTTCGCGGTCTTGTTGGCGATTAGAACCCGTAGGAAAATTGTTTTCCGGTGCCTTGAGGGCACAGGCGGTCCGTGGCGGCCGCGGGAGGGGCAGGGGAGTCCTGGGATATTCCCCAGGACAAACGGCCGTCCAGCGAGCTCCTGGAGGGCTTTCTTGGGACTTTGTTTCTACAAATAGCTTTCGGCCAAATTGCATAGTATTCCTCCAAAAGAAGAAAAAGAGGGATACTGCACCATGGCCAAAAACAAGAATCTCACTGCTGCCAAGAAAGCCAAGAACCCAAATTATAGCGATCTGAACGCAGGGCCGGCTATCTTTGTCGGAGGGGTACTGAAAAACACCTATCCTAGAATCCTCCTTCTGAGGAAGTGGGAGTGATGGAATGGATTCGATTTTTATACCCTTCGAATATTTCGACAAGCCAATCCATGAGTTGCCCATAGAGACAGACGACCTTGGTAGTTGTCCCATAATCCGAAATCAGTATCTTTTCTCGAAGTTTGATCAACAAGATTTTAAGTGGGAGCGAACGAAAGATATAAAATTGCTTTTGAATATCGGTATGTTGCGCCCAGCGTTAACACTTGCTATGACACTTCCTGATATTTGTGGCAAAGTGAAATACCCACATGAGAATGATGTGGGCAAACGATATGCGCTCTGGTTTAATGAGAATGTTCTAAAATATCAGATTGGAGAGGTCGGCAGAAGCTCCAATCAGTTCGACTGTTTCAATGGGTACATGTGCTATATGCTCCGTTGCCGAATGGTACATGGGGACGCTGTCCCTATAGAAGACATCCCCAATAAACCTGACTCTCATTTCCGCAAAAATGGCTATGACAAAGTCATTTTTCGGTTCACAACAGCCCAGTCTTCTCAATTTTTGGATATAGTCGGGAACATCAGGCTTGCTATTTTCTTTAAGAGTATCCCACAGCTTGTTATGGAAATTATTAGCAATGCAGAAGCGTGTTATGAAGACGAGCCAGACAAGAGCAAATTTGGCGATGGCTGTGAAATTATATCGCCTGTTGCTATCATCAGATGAAAATCAGAAAATTAGAAAAAGCTCTTTAGCACTCTTGTTCGATCGGCATTGTCGGTCTCAAGAACAACCCGAAGGATGCAAAGAACAATGAGAATGGTAAGCACAAGCGCATCACACCGCGCTGGACGGCATGTGGGAAAAAGACATGTATGAGAGTGCTTATTTGGAGAAAGCGGGGTGATGGGCATGTGTGCGTGCGAAGTGATCGACCTGATTTGTTCAGTGTCGGGAGTGGTTGCAACAATCATTATCGGAATATGGCAATGCCGCCAAAATGCCAAGATAAACAAGTTGTCACACGACCAAACCGTCCCCAATGATGAGGCGATCATGATAGCTTGTTGTACTGCTATATCGGTGGCTAAACATTCAGGACTCTCGTTGCCGGAAGATGATTCTGCCACAGACTTTGGGTTCCCTGGAGCATGGAGCGGCGAAAGCATAGAAACAATGGAAGACCTGTTTTTGCTGACGCTATTCGAGATTTGGCAAAACCTTTGGGACATAGAGGACAGGCTTCTCCAAAAAGAAAGTGAGTAATTTTATAATCATCAATGAAATGAACCTTCCCATCCGCGACCTGGTCGCCCAGTACAACGAAGACGACTCCTCTGGCCGCGTCTCTGCCATGTCCGACCGCCTGGATGTCCGTCCCGAGTACCAGCGGGAATTCGTCTACGATGAGAAGCAGCAGTCGGCCGTGATCAACATGGTGATGAACCAGTTCCCGCTGAACATCATGTACTTTGTCCGCCGCCCCGACGACACCTTCGAGGTGCTGGACGGCCAGCAGCGGATCATCTCCATCTGCCGCTACATCATCAACTTGGCCATCTCTGCCCGTATCCCTGCGGCCACCGGCGGCTTCAACATGGTGAACTTCAACAACCTGGACGCCGCCGCCAAGGAGGCCTTCCTGGACTACCCGCTGCGGGTGTATATCTGCGAGGGGACCGACAAGAAGAAGCTGGACTGGTTCCAGATCATCAACATTGCCGGCGAAGTGCTGGAGCAGCAGGAGATCCGCAATGCCCTGTACCACGGCCCATGGCTCACCAACGCCAAATCGGCCTTCTCCCGCCGCAACTGCACCGCCCACCGCAAGTACGGTAAGTACATGGGCGGCGACTACATCCGCCAGAAGTACCTGGAGACGGCCTTTGCCTGGAAGGCGGATGAGGAGGGTTATGCCGACAAGGACGCCATCGTCCAGTTTATGTAGGCCCACCGGAATGATCCGAATGCGGATGAACTCTGGAACTATTTTGAGGCCGTCTTCGACTGGGTCCAGCGGATCTTCGGCGCCGGCGTCGACAAATCCATGAAGGGCGTGCCATGGGGCCACCTGTACAACGCCCATAAGGACGACAACCTGGATCCGTCTTTTCTCCAGGCAGAGGTGAAGAGGCTGCTGACCGACAGCGAGGTCCAGAAGAAGTCTGGCATCTATGCCTACCTGCTCACCGGCGAGGAGAAGCACCTCAACATCCGACAGTTCGATAGTGATGTCGCTTTGTCCGCCTATCACGCTCAGGGTGGAAAGTGCGCTATCTGCGGGTAGTCCAAGGACTTCAAGGATATGCACGCCGATCATATTAAGCCGTGGAGCAAGGGTGGAAAGACAGTGCGGGAGAATTGCCAGATGCTCTGCACGCCTTGCAATATTAAGAAGTCGAACCATTGATGGTTTAGGAGCCCAGGGCAGATATTCCTCCGTCCTGGGCTTCTTTCTGCTCTGATAGGGGAGATGGTCTTTTTTAACGAAGAAATTCTGCCGGGGTCTGTGCTATTTGCCGGTATCACTCTCTGGAGCCGGTTCCCTTGCGGGAACTCTATGCCGGGCCCGTGGGATTCCATTGTTTTGTACTGCAGCCGACTGTCTTTGCCGTTGCTGGAAACTTGCAAGCAACACGGACCCTACATAGGCTCCGGAACGGAGCCGCTCGTGCCGCAGCCTCCTGGCAGAAGCAAAACTCCCGCCACTTTTCTTCGTTAAAAAAGATGCTTGTACCCTCCCATGCCCGAGCGCTCCTGCAGACGAGAATCATTCCAGCCCAATCTGCATAGGATAGCCCATATCCAACGAAAAGGAGGTCGAATCCCGTGTTCATCGCAAAAGACGGAACTACTATTTCCCAGACTGGATCCTTAATCTCTTGCTCCGATGGCACCAGCTACAATCTTTGCGGCTCCATGCTGTCCGGCCCGGGCGGCGTCGTGTCCACGAATGTCAGCAACATTTCCGAGGCCATCGGCATTGTTCTTGGGCTGCATGGCGGCAAAAGGTTCTGATTTGGGGCAAAAAAGCAACAGCTCCCGAAAATCGGAAGCTGTATCTAACATGGCTATATACCAACGATATCCAATTTTTCGCCTATGCCGATCCTAATCGGCAAATCGTTTTTCGTCTCCGTGCATAGAATGAAATAGCCTATCTAGGCTGCCATCCCATTTTACGGGTGGGATCAAACCCTCAACGACTGAGGGTCACGGAGATTGCTTTCCGCGACTCCGCGCTAGGCACAATATCCTTGCTCGAATTGGTTGGCGAACCTGAGGCCGAGCAAAAGATATCTGCCATAGCATCTGTGTAAGGGCTGTCTCTCGCTGCCTCTTTGAGGTCGGGGGACAGCTCTTTCACTGCGCGCTTAGCGCGCCTGATACGAGCAGCGTGTTCTTGGTCCCGAATTTTTGCTTCCTTTTCCGCCTTGTAGATAGCCGCCTTAGTCTGTATAAACTTGATGGCGGCGTACGCAGCGATGAAAAGAAGCAAGCGGACAACCGGGACTACCAGATTGGCCAAAATAGCTTGCATGTTAGAAAACATAAAGTACCTCCTTTGTCAGGAGGGACAGCAGCTGTTTGGCCATTTCGCTCAGCACATAGGTTCGCCTTTCCCCTTAATGCCATCCTGAGGTCCTCCCTCTGGCCGCAGACGCCTTCTGGGGTGCTGCAGAGGCATTGGTTTGGTGCTTCCTGAGTGCTTATTTTCCCCTATATTTTGAAGTCTCCTAGACATCCTACATCCAAAGTGGGGTACTGAGAATATCCTATGCAGACTTGCGCTGAACAATTCTGACGAACTGCCTCAACGAAACCGTTTCGCCGCGTCCCTTGTTTTGCACCACACAGCCTTTCTTTGAAAGGTTGCAACAACGAAGCCTGCAAATCGTTTTGCACAACGCCGAACCAACAGCCCAACAACATCCAAAATCACTCGCCGCCGATTTGCATAGGATAGTCCAGTACCCCGATTCAGGTATACATATAAGCCAACGGAGAAAACAAAAAAACTAGGAGGTATTCATTATGTTGGAGGTAAGAGGATTGACCCGAGGTCAGCTCCTCGAACTGAAGCAGTGTCTTCTGTTCGACCGCATGGTCGAGAATGGCGACTGGCCGTCCTACGGCGAGCTTGCCAACGCAGATGAAACGATCACCGATGAGGCTGTTTTTGCGGCCTATGAGGGAACCGTATTCTCGCCGGACGACTTCTGCTGTTCGGTCGGGATGTGAGGGAGGAGGAGATAAAATATGAAGATCGGAAGAAAGCTGACGATCGCCCTTGACTGGGACAATGTGCTGGCTCCCTGTACGGAGTTGGCCTGTCAGAAGATGACCCAGCGCGGAACTCCGGTCAGCGTGGAGGATGTGACCCTCTACTCGTTTGCCAACTTCCACAAGGAGCTGGCTGATGGCCTCATGGCCATTTTCAAGGAGCCTGACTTCTTCGACTCCCAGGTCCTGTACCCGGGCGCCGCTGAGATGGTGGAGGAGCTGCTGGCAGCTGGTCACGAAGTGGTCATTGCTTCAGCGATGCCGCCTGAGCAAATGGGGATCCGCGGCAAGCAGATTTGCTCACTGCTCCCGGGCGTCAAAGAGTCCAATGTGATGCTGGGCAGCCGCAAAGACCTGCTGCATGTGGATTTTCTGCTGGATGATGCCGACTATAACATCACCAGCAGCCCGGCTAAGTACCCGGTTCTCTTTACCCGTCCCTGGAACAAGTCCATGGAGGGCTTCCTGCGGGCCGGCAGCTATGCGGAGTTCATCAAGCTGGTGGAAGCTGTTTCGCTGGCGCCTACCGCAGAGCCCATCAAGCTGGGTTCGGCCGGCCACCCTGGCATGATCTGCCTGGTTGGGCCATCGGCATCCGGCAAATCTTTTATCTGCGATGAGCTGGTGAAGAACCCGCTGTTTCGCAAAGTCAAGGCCCTGACGACCCGCCCGCCCCGGGCTGACGGCTCTGACGCCGAGGAGTACCGGTTTGTGAGCGAGGCAGAGTTTAAGGCAGCCATCGACGATGGCAGCCTGGTGGAGTACACCACCTACGCCGGCCATGGCTATGCCATCGCCAAGCAGGAGATCGAGACTATCTGGGCCGAGGGCCGCATCGCTATCAAACCTGTGGATATCCACGGTGCCATGGCCTGCAAAGCTGCCTATGGCGAGCAGTGCGTGAGCGTGTTCGTGCGCCGCAGCAAGGAAGATATCGTTCTGGCACTGCTGGAGCGGGACATCTCCAATGCGGATAAGACGCTCCGGCTGATGACCCTGGACCAGGAGATGGAGAATGAGCGGCTGTGTGACTGGACTGTGTCCAATAACGGCAGCTTGGATCATGCCATCCGCCAGATCATGCGCATCGTCGGCTGAGCGAAAGAAGTGCCCGGAGGAGAAATCCTCTGGGCATTTTTTGTTGCCCTGAAACGCATTATAAAAAGGCTGGAACTGTGCAGGAAGCGGAAAGGAGGGGCTTCCTTTTGCCAAAAACAAGCTCCCCCATCCTTTCGGACAGGGGAGCTTTTCTCATTTTTCGGGTTCCTGCTTGGGCTTTCTGGACATTGCGACCGTCCCGCCAATACAGGCGACGACATAAAAGCACATCGTCCCAATATTGATCAAATCCAGCGCAGTGACGACATCAAGTGCTGCACCGGCGGCAACCGCAATTCCGATGCCAGCCAGGGCAACGGCCTCAAACACGATCGCCGCGTACAGTAACCAGCGCCAGCGCCGGGTTGGCGGAGCGCTCAAGAACAGCACCAGAATGGCCAGGGCGCCCACATTAGTTTCCACCAAACCCAGGGCTGGCCGAATTACCGTCCCAACCGGGAAACGCGCCCTCACAAAGAACAGAACCACGCAGGCGATGATGCAAAGAAGCGCGAAGATGACCTCTTTGCAGCAGAAATTCTCCAAAATTTCCTTTTCCCGAGTCTTCTCCATAATCTATTCCTCCTTAAAATTTTTAAGCGACCATGTCGCTGTCTTCTTCCAGATTCGGTTCATCCCAGATGGTACCCATCATCCGCAGGCACTGTCTGGCCGGAGGCTTCTGCTTCTTGTGCTTCTGCCAGGACTTGCGAGCCTTGGAGTTCTCCTTCCAGGACCGGCTGTGCTGCTTCCAGCAGCAGCTGTCATCCATGGGGTTCACCTTCCGGAGCTTATCCGGGATGGTAGCCATGACTTCCAGAATCTCCTCCGCATCGGCAGGGGAGAGGCCAAGCTGCGACCGCTTGTAGCCCTTGGGCCGGCGGTACATGTGCCGGAACTTGGGCTTGCAGCCAGTGCTGAAACTGGGGCCGCAGATGAAATTCTCGATTTGGGCCTTCCACCGGATCAGGTAGCCCCTGATTTCCGGCAGCCAAGGACGGATATCCACCGGCCGGCCATCCTCCAGGATCATAATGGGCCTGGGATAGAGCGTGGGCCGGCTGACCCCCAGGAAGCCGTAGCAGGCCCCGGGCGCATACTGGTCGTTGGGGTTCATAGCCAGAAGCTGAAACACCGAGGGCGTGTACGACATGATCCGATCCGTGGTACAGATATAAATATTCAGATCGCGCCAGATGAAATACCGAAACAACTCCTCGCGGGTCTGCATCTTTGCAACGGCCTTGCCATTCTCGAAAATCTGGAACATACTGATTCCTCCTTGGTTTTGTTGCCGGCAAGCTAATTTTCGCCTGATTTCGTTTTCTCCTTGCCTTTGTTTAGTCTCCGAAATTGGGGACTGGACTGTTGTATGCAGTCAGTCCCACAGCTATTTCTGCTCAGAAAATCAGAGTCTTAAAACCCTCTTCCGAGAGCTTCAAGCTGTCATTCTGGAGCATCTTCGCCAACCTCTGGGAAACACTGGTGTACGGATCCTTATTCCACTCTTCCTTCGGCACGCTGATTGAGAAATTATGGTCCGTGAACAGCCCTGAAGTAACAAAAATAGTCTTCTGGATGTCTGAATCACCGAGAACATGGAATTCAATATCCATACGGCGAAGAGCCGAACAGATGGTTCTCCCCATGTTGTCCAAATCCGTCCCCAAGTCATCCTCACGGGTGACATCGATCATATAGCAGGCACCATCCAGGATGAACACCCAGGAGTCGAACAGGAAGTTCTGAGACTGGGTTTTGCAGACTGTTTCTCCCTTCTCATTGCAGAGGCAGCCCTCTGCCCAGGAGAAAAAGTCTACCATCAGGTCGACCTTGGCTTTGTACCCATTTGGGAACGGCACCTCATAGCTTGCCTTGCAGACAGCAGACTGCATCTTGCCATCCATCTGTGAAAGCAAATAATCGATTCGGCTTGCTTCCTCTGCTGGTATAACCAGCTTGGCCCGATAAGTCATGCCTCCTCAACTCCCTCCTGAACAACCTCGATGACATAGGTATCAAGTTCCACACCCAGGTCACCATCCACGAGGGTCCAGATCCTGGTTCCAAAGAACTCGGACAACGGTTCATCCTGGTAGATTACATCGCCATTCCGGTCGTATAGGCGGCCATCCGCCCATCCAGAGCCATCGAAGCAGAACCGGATCTCGGCCACGACCCCATTGAGGAACGGGATCTCGAAAGATTCTTCATGGTAAGCCTCCAGTTCGGCATCTTCCTCGGAGATGGACATTTTCTTGTTAATAAAGCAGGCCAAGTCCTCTTCGATGAAGATTTTTCCACGATATATCATAAATGCCATGCCTCCTTTCTTGATTTTTTCTCCATTTTGCAATTTCGTGCATCCCTAAATTGATGCATGTAATCATTGTATGCAAGTTCAGACAAGGTCATTTTGGAGGATTGTCTTGCGGCAACCGATTTTTTTTGCGGGCCTTTCATGGCCGGATCGGCTCGCCATCGACTTCAATGAGAAGTCGGTTCAAGGCAACAAAACGCAGGCTGCCCGCCGCTGCAAGGAGGATAGCTTGCTTTGGCTGTTAATACCGTACCACAATTACGCCTGGGAGGATGTGTGGAGTCTTTTTTACTGAAGAAAAGCTGGAGGACCTCTTCCTTTTGCCAGATGGCATAGCCGCAGGCCGGCTCCTCGCGGAGCCTATCTATGGCCCGTGGGGGCCGCTCCTCCTCATGGGATAGGTTACCTTCGCCGTTGTCGCAAACTGCAAAGCTCTACTCTGTCGTTGCATTCAACGATTCGCTCTAATTCTGCCGCAGCCCGTCGGTTTTCGTCCAAAAATGTGCAGGCGGCTCTCGGGTCTCGGAATGAATTCCTTTCTGTTTGCATATATTGTAAATATGATATTTTTAGAAGGAGGCGTCCCTTTTATGACCGGTGAAAATTATGAGCTTGCCCTGGCTCTCGCAAAAAACGACAAAGACCTGTTGGAGGACATCCACGAAATCCTCATGGAGTCTGGCGTCTCCGATGAGGCATACGCTAAGGTCTTTGCCCGCATGTACTATGCCGAGAAGGAGTCTGGAGAGCGGATCTCCTACGACCCAGCCGAGAAGGAGTGGCGGCGGTCTGGCCATACGCTGTCTGACATTCGACTGGTGACAGAACTTGGCCATACCTGTGACCTCATCCATGCCTATGCTATGGCCAGCTGGGACAACTGCGTGTTCTCTGCCTGGGTATCCAAGAAGGAAGTCCAGAAGGCGGAAGAAAAGATGTCAGCTATGGAATCGCTTACCCACGCTAAAGCCATTTTCTCGCTGGCGTCCGAACTTATGCCTTCTAGCGTTTGTGGTTCATCCCGGATTGATTGGACCGCCGACGAGGAAGAGCCGGACTGATATATCCGCAAAAGAAAACCTCCCCTTGCGGGGAGGTTTTTTGCTCGCTCAAAGGGTACCGAAAAAGACAGTCGTACTGTGGTGGACAACAGCGCCAGAGGGGGATCCGGAGCCCGGCTCCGGTTCGCTGCCATCGTCCCAGTTGCCCTTGGCAGCCAAAAAGTTGGCCACCAGCTGCTCGCAGGTCAGGTTGCCGGGAGCCGCGTTGGTTGGCTCAGCAAAACCGGGCTCCAGCTCGAACCAGCAGTGGTCGTCCTCTGTCCAGGAGCCGAACCGCTCCTCATCCAGCCCCACCTGACTGGGGATAAAATACTCGCCGTCCTCCAGACAGGAGAGGATGGTCTTCTGGTCCTCCTCAGAAAGCTCGCCGCGGATAACAGCGCTGTTAAGGACCTTGTAGTTGCTGGCATCGCGGTACAAATAATTGATTCTGGTGTTCATGAGATATCTCCTTTCAGATTTGCAAATCTCCAGAATTGGGGTACCAGTCCAATAGTATGCGCGACCGGTAAATCTCATTCTGGGAGGACTGTTCCATCGTTGCGTACAACAATGGGAACCAGTGGCAGGGGAGAGGACACCTCACGGACCCAACATAGGTTCCCTATTTGGAATCGGCCCGCAGCAAAAGCCTTCAAGCAAAAACAAATCCCTCTGCCACATTTCTTCGTAAAAAAGACTTGCCACACGACCCGCTTCGCTAGGGTCGCAACCCCCAATGCGCCGCCTGGAATTGTTTCTGTGCAATTTGCATAGGATTAAGCATTACCTCACTTTGGAGAGAGCATCCAAATTGGAGATATACATAGAAGTCAGCCTACGAAGCTGGCAAAGGGGATATCTTTTTCGCTCCTCATAGTTTTCTGCTACCCTGGCAGGGTATGAGACTTCAGCAAGACGCACTTTGCTCAGTGCGCGGCCAGCCATGACAGGCCAAAATGTCATTTTACATATAGGAGGCAACAAACATAGGGCAAAAGCCCACGCAGGCGGCCTTGGGGAAAGGTTTGGTTGCGAAATTGGAGGTACATATCGCGTTGGGCGGAGTTTCCACAAGTCTGGCCCGCGCAGGCGAATGTTGCGGAAATATTCACCTGCGCCAAAATGCGAAGGAGGAGAATACATATGATCGACCGCCGCTTTGAGGTCATCGAGAACGATGAGAACCAGGAACTATCCAAGCTGCTCGCCTACGCCGAGCAGCACTTGACCTGCGTCGAGTTCGGCAGAAAACTGCTGTACATGGCATCTCAGGGCCGCGCAGACCAGAGCTTCCTCCTCGCAAGAGCGGAAGTATCCTACGGTCTGCAGTCGCGGTGCTACTCCGTGATCGCTGGGGAGCACATCCGTAAGCGGACTCAACAGCGAACATGGATCCAACCGGGCATGGTTGTGGAGGTCACCGTTGGCTGGTTGAATAGCTTGCTCGGTCCCGAAATCGTGGAACATCAGGCCGAATGGGACAGCACTGAAAAGTGCATGGTCCCAAAGTCCGGCGACTGGTGCGCCACAGCCATTGTGGACGAAAAGCATGGGTTCACCCTAGTCCTTGAGGCCGGTGAAACCTATGTCCACATCGTCACTCTGGTGGACAAAACCCGTAGCTTCCAGGCCAAACCTGGCACTCGCGTGTTCGTCGTAGACCGGTATGGGGCCTTTGCCGAAGACCCCAGCCGCAGCAGGCCTTTCCGCCGCACGAAAAAAGAGCCCTGACGGGCTCTTTTTTTACGCTCAGTTTTCAGCCTTGCCAGCCTCCATCTCGGCGAGCGTATTCTGAATGGTCTGGCCGTTATCCGCCATAGATGGGCAGCTAATTGTGCCGTACTCATCCACTTCAATGATGAAGTATCTTGGATTGATGATAGAGTCATCAGCCTTACCATTGATGGAAGCAATGCGGATATAGTCGGGACCGCTCTCATAAATGGCGGTGAACTTGCGTTTCTGGTTGATGACAACAGAGAACAGAGCACCATTCTCGTTGTTGGGCACTGTGTCCCAATCCACATCGTTCCAGGCGACCTTGTTCTCCGCAATGATGGCTCCGATGAGTGGGTCCTCCAGCACATGGAGGGCGGCACCAAACATCTCATCGATAGTCATACCATGCTCAGGGGCAGCTGCAGCATCGGTCATAACGACCGGATAGTGCTTTTCGCCGAGACCCTCAGGGATGGCTACATCGCCACAGCGGATGCCGGAGTCCTTGCTGGAAAGGATGGGGGACAACCAGTGGAAAAACTCACCTCGGGTCATAGATGCGTTATTGCGCAAGAGCATCTCACTCAGGTTTTGGGCGGTTATCTCTTTATCGTTGTGCTTCTTCATGTTGTTCCTCCTAAAAATTTTGTGTGGCTACTCGCATGTCTTTCTTTACTTATGTTATATGCACTTCTCCATTTTTATATTTTGTGAACCATTCTTTTTTAACAAAGAATTGCTGATAGGGCAGTTTTCTTTGCCTGGAGCTGTCGCCGCGGGCCGGCTCTGTTCCAGACCCTATGCCGTGTCCGTGAGGGTTCCCCGCTATTAGCAACAACGCCGCAGGTCTCACGGACCACACACGGCTTCCGACCACACAACTGCCCGTAGGAAAGTTGCAAGAACCCAATGTGGCGAGAGCTCATCGCAGAACAAAGACTCCCTCACCGCATTTCTTCGCTAATAAAGATGCGACCCTCACCCGATGACCCAGAACGGCCCATTGGCCCCGGCTTTCTTTGCAGCCTCATCCACAATGAGATGGAAATCCCAGCTGACCTCCGACCGCTCTCTGCTCGACGGATCAGCTACAACGACCTTCCCATCCTCATCCAATCCTCGCAGGATGATGAAATGCCCGCTGGCGGTAAAGTGTCCAGGCCACATCAGCACAACGACCAGTTTCTTCTGCTCCAAAGCTGCCAGCACCTGGTTGGCGTCTTCCGCTTGGTAGCCAACAACATCCAAGCCCCACGCCCGCGCTACGGCCGGAATCAGGTCATGCAGTGCGCCTTTCCCCTCTTTCCAATATCCGTTCTCATACGCCCACTGCGCCATCTGTGCAGGGTTCATAGGCTTGTCTGTTAACGAAGATACGACCATCGCCATTGCCGTCGGCCCACAGCCATGCGTTTCGATGATGTCAGTCCCAAATGGCAGCTTTCCATATTGCGGGTCTTTCTGGTTGTAGTATATGACCGGCACCGGCTCCTTGTCCAGCGTTGCTGTGCCATATCCCACTGAGAGTTCCTCCTCGATGCTCAGAACCTCATCCGTCCAGGGCAGTGAAGGAGACTCGAGAGGCGGCTCCAGTGCCACTGCCCCGACCGACAGACAAAGTGTTGCCACTGCCGCAACGGCGATCGCCCGACGAAACATCTCTTTCTGCCCAACCCTAAAGTTTCTCATCCAAACCCTCATTTCTCCGCAAGCATGGCCGTGACCAGCGGTTCCTCACCACGGGACCAGCCCATATGGTCAACCATCATATATCCAGCAGGGAGGAGCGTCTGAGCCATTCGGAATAGGTCATTCACGCCAATATCTCCGACAAACAGGATGTTCTCCCAATGTGGTTCTCCCATCCAAGCGAAGATGCCATTCTCCAGCTTCTGCACATGCAAATCAGACATGACCTGGCTTTCCGCTGGCGGAAAATACATCAGCTCCCGGTTCGCCAACTCCCGCCGCAGCTCCAAGGTTTTGTTGGGCGGCAGCGTCCGTCGGTACCGCTCCAGGGCAGCGAGAAAGTGGCAGATAGCCCGCTCCTCGAACTCTGGAGCGCCAGGGTGCTCCATGGCAATATTCAGATCCTTCCGAAGGGTCGTTTTCATCCAAAACCACTCTTTTCCTGCGTTTTCCTAATATGATATGCAACCGCCCCCACAACCATCGGCCCAAAATATAAATCTACTTATCTGCATATAATAATAATGAAGAATAAGTTTGAAGTTGAAGGAGGCTTTTTCATGGTAAACACGATCATCACCAAGGCAACAGGCCGCAATAAGGTCATTGATTTCCGTGATGGGCTGGTACCTGCCCATGAGGAGGACTACGCCAACCTGCATGGCGCCGGCGGCCGAAAAGGTAAGGCCCCGGTCAGCGTCATCAAGGTCTACATCTGCGACTACACGGCTGGCACCGGTGAGAGCTCCCGCACCCTGAACGCCAATATCAGCCCTGAGCTGTGCGAGCAGTTGCTGGAGATCTGCAAGGGTAACATCGGCACCCAGGTCATTGACCCGAACCTGGCCGTCCTCAAGGAACAGCGGGCCGTCAACCACAAGTTGTCCAAGAGTGCCGAGATGAGCTTTGGAGTCCTGAACAACATTGTCAAGCTCCTGGAGCGCATTGTCAAGTCCGATGAGGACGGCAAGGGCGTCCCTGGGCTGGCAGTCCTGGCGTCCGGCGCCAAGCAGCTGCTGACCAAGACCCGCGACCGGGCAGCCGAGGAGACGGCTCCTGCAGGGCTTGGGCCCATCATCATCCCCCGGCACATGGACTTCACCTACTCCCAGGACCGCGTCCATGCGTTCGGGCAGGTAAAGGATGGCGATATGGTGCCTGTGCAGCGGCTCAACATCTTCCACCAGACCTTCCGCGGCGATGGCCAACTGGGCAACTACCCCTGGACTGTGAAGATCACCAATGCCAAGGCCCCTGTCCACTTCCAGGAGACGGGCGCCACCACCTTCTCTTCGTCCGGCATGATCGATAAGCAGGAGGCGTTCATCCAGATCTCCGACGCCGACATGTACCGCATGATGTCCCGCATCTGCCACTATATCTCCGCCTGGGAGAATACGGTGGCCGGCGAGGTCATCAAGGCTGGTCTGGCAACCCGTGAGCAGGAGCGTAAGGCCGCCTACAACGCCCCGGCTCAGGAGGGCTGAGAACCTAAAACGACTAGGCCCCGCAGCTTCGGCTGCGGGGTTTTCTTGTACCAATAGGCTTCGGGCAGTTTGCATATTATGGTCGTGATTGGGCAGCAGTCCAAAAATAATGGGCGGAACACCGCCCTAAAGCAGAAGGGAAATGATATTCATGGCTGGTATTTTCGAACGGATCGGGGACATTTTGTCCTCCAACATCAACGCTCTGCTGGACAAGGCGGAGGACCCCGGCAAGATGGTAGACCAGTATCTGCGCAAGGCCAAGGAGGACTTGGCTGATGTACGGAAGAACACGGCTGCTGTCATGGCTGAAGAGAAGCGGTGCAAGAGGCTGGTGGATGAGGCCAAGCAGGAAGTTAAGGAACTGACTGCCTACGCCGAGAAGGCTGTCCTGGCTGGTAACGACGGCGATGCCACCATCTTCCTCACCAAAAAGCAGGCGGCTGCCGGACGGCTGGCTGACGCCGAACAGACCTACGCCACCGCCAAGGGGCACGCGGACCAGATGCGGCAGGCCCACGACAAGCTGGTGTCTGACATCTCCGCCCTGGAGGCCCGCAAGGCCAACATTAAAGCAACGGCAGCTGTAGCCAAGACTCAGAAAGCGATCAATAAGATGACGGCCGGTGCGGCCGGGGCTTCCGGGGCCCTGGAGGCTTTTGACCGAATGGCCGACAAGGCCCAGGCTGAACTGGACGCCGCCCAGGCTGAGGCTGAGCTAGGCACCCGCTCCGGCGATGGCGTGGAGGAACTGAAGTCCAAGTACGACGCCGCCCCTTCTGGCGCTGTGGCCGATGAGTTGGCCGCCATGAAGGCCCGGCTGCATGGTAACAGCTGATGGGCCGGGGCGGAGGCGGCGGGGGCGGCTCCCGCGGCGGACGCTCCAGCGGCGGCAGCAGGGGAGGGTCCTTCCGGTCGTCCAGTTCGGGCGGCCGGGGGCGCTCCTACTCCAGCAGCCGCGGCAGCTCCGGCTATAGGGCCACCAGGTCGTACTATGGCGGCGTCCATAGGCACTATCATTATGGGCATGTCTACGGCGGCAGCTTTAATCCGCTGGCTTTCATCATCACCACCATGTTTATAATCCTCATCGTGGTGGCTGTACTCCATAACAATGGGGCTTTTGCCGGTTCCGGCATCACCAAGTCAACGATTGAGCGCGAAAAGCTGGCTGGGCAATATGTGGATGTTGTAGACGACTGGTACGATGATTCATCAATGAACTGGATCTCCTCCGGTTATACGCTGGAGAATGGGCTCCGGGATTTCTACAACGAAACGGGCGTGCAACCCTACTTGGTTATCACCGATGAGGTGAATGGCAACTATGACCCCTCCGGGCAGCAGGTCTTTGAGTACGCCAATCAGGTGTATGACGAGATGTTCACCGATGAGGGCCACATGGTCTTTGTTTTCCAATGTCCGGACGGAGGGACCGACTACAATATGGCAGCGTGTACCGGCGCCCAGGCCAAGGCTGTTGTGGACGACGAGGCCTTGGAGATTCTGTACGACTATCTGGACTACTACTTCTACAGCGACCTGGATGAGGATGAGATGTTTGCCAAGGCTTTCGAGAAGGCTGGCGAGCGGATCATGCACAAGGATACGCCCATCATCGTCTATGTGCTGGCCGTAGCCGGCATTGGATTGGTGGTATTCGCTATCTGCTTCGTCGTGAGGACCAAGGCCAAGCGAGCCAAGGAGGAAGCGGCGGAGACCGAGCGTATCCTCAAAACACCGATCCACAAGATTGGCGACACAGACCCTGATTTGGAAGACTTGAAGAACAAATACGACTGATATCCAATGAGGACCCCTGTGGCAGAGATGCTGCAGGGGTCCTTTTTGTTTGTGGTATCCCAAAATTGTTGTTGCAAACGGCGGAGCCCTCACGGACCCGACATCGGTTCCCGCGAGGGAACCGGCTCCGGCGAGAGATGTCTGGAAAGAAGAATCATCCCGCCCGATTTCTTCGTTAAAAAAGATTGGAGAACCCATGGATGCGACAGTAGGGAAGAGGCATTCTTTCTTAACGGAGAAAAGCCGCCGGGGTTCGTTTTGTTCGCCGAAAGCCGTGGCGCGGGCCGGTTCCGTATCGAAACCGATGCCGGGTCCGTGAGACCTGCCAAAAAGGAAAGCCCCTGCCGCCGAAGCAGCAGGGACTTTTTTGTAGGACTCAGCGCAGCCACTTGCCCATGATTTTGGCAAACTCCTGGAAGCTCGTCCACCAGATACCGGAATGGTCGTCCGGCAAATAGTTGAACAAAATCTCCAGCTTGGCGGCGTACTCCGGCATGTCCACCGTGAGCGCCTCGTGGAAGCAGTAGGACATCCACAGGGCCCGCAGATGCTCGGCCGGAAGGCCATCCGTCCAGAACTCGGCGCCGGCGGCAAACTTCAACAGGTAGTGGAACTCCTCGTCGTAGTCGCCTACTGGGATCAGCCGGATGCAGTTGGCGTCGCAGCTCTCCGTCTCACAGGCGGCCTTGGTGGCGCCGGCTTCATCCACACCCGCGAACAAACCAATGTACACGGGAGCGTTGGGCCAGTCCTCCCAAACATCGTCCATCTCGGGAGAGGCGCTGTTGGGGTCTTCCCTGCAGATCTGGGTATCGCGCACAGCGGCCTCATCGTAGACAGCAACAAATCTCTTCATGTTGGTTCCTCCTTCAGTTGGTTCTTCCAATTTTGTGGTTGTACATCTGCTATTAGACAAATTGCCAACCTCTACCTCGGGCGATATACCTGCACCTGTTTGGACGGAAATTGCCTCGGCCAACAAACTCCAGATATAGCGGCTGGCCATTTTTGTCCCGCCCATGGCTTCCTTGGAACACCAGCCGCTCAAACCGCCCAGAGCTGGTTTCCACCTGGAAAATAGCTCCCGGGAGCACGCGATTAGGATCCTTATATTTTGGCCCTCCCGGCGAAACCAGCAGCCTGCCCACATCGTTGGGATGGGCTGCCCGGAATTCCTCCAGGCTATCGGTCTTTTGCTCGATGCGTTTGTGCCGGTTCTTGGCAACCAGGACCTTCTTGGGCTTGCCGGTTTTCGGGTCTGCCCCGGGCAGGTAGTAACTGCGTTCCTCCATGTGGGAGATATGGGCCCGGTCGTGCCGCCGGAACTTGCGCAGCTCGTACACCTCCTCCGGCAGCTTAATGGTTGGGTTCTCCAGAATCGAGCAGGCAATGCAGTAGGCGTCCGTGTTGTGGTCCTTGGGTATCCCATGGGCGTCCCGGAACTGCTTGGTGCTCCAGCCGTTGGTAGCAAAGGCATGTCCCGGAAACTCAGCCGGATGGCGAATGGGTTGCCGCAGACCACGCGGGCCTGCTTGCTGTCCAGGAGGCGGCGGACATGGCCGCCCCTCGTGGTTGGCGCCAGCGGTTTCCCGTGGCGGTCCTGTACATAGATGATGGACATGTCCTGACCTCCCTTCTAAAGAAAAGTAGTGTTACTCATACCGCCCAGAGGGCGGCAGTCATTTGGGGCCGAAGCCCTCACCCCTAAGCTGGATGCAGCCAGGCATAGTCCGGAGCCGGGGAGACCCCGGAGTGCAGCTCGCATCGCGCTTCGCGCTATTCTACCCGGTGGTGGAGACCACCACTAAGTTGGAATAGCCCTTCAGTTCAAAACATATTCTCCATCAGTTTCCCAGGCGTTGATCGCCCAGGCCTCGGCAGCCTGTTCCGGGTCTTTCGGCAGGCCCTTGAACAACTCCTCCGGGGCATAGGGATCATTCTGAGCCATATGGAACAGCTCATGCAACAGGGTCGTGCAGACTCCGATGTTGACCTCGGACTTCACCATCATGCCCACCATCGGCCAAAGTTCTCTGGCTGCATTGATGATTGCCTTCAGGTTGATCAGAACAACCTGGTACATCGCCCACTGGTAGCCCACCAGGGTCTCATCGGGCAGGTCACAGACCTCCAAAATTGGGTTTCCATGCCGGTCCTCCAGCTGCGGGAACAGCTCCTCCCAGTCCTTCTCGTCGTCAGTGACAATGATGATTTTCTCCAGCGTATGGAGCACATCCTTGGGGACGACCCGGGTGAGGTACTCGGCCAGGATCTTTGTGTTCACCGTGTAGCGGCACTGTTTTGCCGATTCGGTCACCAGAATGCGCTCCTCCACCCACGCCGGCGTAATCCGGTCATGAGCAGTGTAGCGGATAGCCCGATCGTGGCCTTCGGTGTCGTCCACAACAGTCAACTCGCCGGCCGATTCCTCCAGAATATAGAGGTCCTCGCCGGCGTCGATGTCAGCTTGTGCCGACTCACGGATCAGGCGAAGAACATCAGCCATTGAGATCGCCTCCTTCCCGGAGAACCTGCACCTGGTAGACATCTCCCTCATAGTCGAGGATCCACTGCCCGAAGAACTCTTCCCCAGGCTCCGTACAATGGAGATCTTCGCCGTTCTCGGCGAGCAGCGAGGCTTCTGTCCAGGGAGGACAGCCATCGACGATTCTCACATCCATCTGTTTCCCATTCAGGAAACGCACCGTGTAGAAGATTGCCTGGTCTCTGAAATCCTTGTTCGGACAGGTCTCCTTACAGCCTTCAAAGCCAACTTCCCGCCCATTGCACGACTTCAGGACTCGGTCGATCAATGCTGCCTCCTCTTTGTCCACAACAAACTTTCCATAATATACCATTTTTGTTTCCTCCTCAGCAGGCGTCAGCGACGCCATTTTCCTCCTCCAGCACGCTGCGCACCTCCTCGGGCGGGAAGCCCAGGGTGAGCGTCATGTCGTCCTCGCTGAAGCCCAGCTTGGCCAGCTTGCGGATGACTGGCAGATTTTCATGGATCTCATCGACCATCGAATCCACCAGGGTGTTCAGCAGGCTGCTCAAATGCGCCTCCTTCGCCGTCTCCTCCGCGACCGGTGGGAAGGTTGGCTGCTTCTCATTTTCAAAGACGAATACAGGGGAGTACAGGTTGCCCTTATTGTGGAAGTAGTAGCGTTTTCGGTTGAAGGTGATGTAGCGGCGGCCGAGCCCGTCACGCTCGCCGAAGCGGACTGTGCGGGTCTCGCCGTTGTGCTCTACCACCATCCGGCCGTAGGGTTCCGTGCGGCGGTTGCCGAAAGTGGGGATCATATACGATTCAATACTGACAAGCCTCATAGTTGTTTTCCTCCTTCAAAATATGTATCCAAAATTGGGGTCCTGATTGGATAGTATGCAGGGTGGATGGTTCTCATTCTGGGGCGGGCAGGTGTTACAGCCTCACCGTTGTAGACAACAACCAACTCGTCCAACTGCGGCTATCTCATGGACCCGACATGGGCTCCGGGATGGAGCCGGCCCGTACCACAGTCCTGGCAAAAAAACAACCATGACACTTTTCTTCGTTAAAAAAGATGCGTCCCGGCGAAACCAGAATAGCATTTACTACAGCCGCATAGGATAGTTTCAGAAAACCAATTTTGGAGACAATCATCAAAAGGGGGGTACATATATGGCAAAGATATTTCTCGGCACTCTGAACATAGACGGCAAGCCAGCCGTACCTGGAACCAAGTATGGGCGGGCGATGGGGCTGCAGCACAGCCCTCGGATCGGCATTGGTGACACCCAGCCATGGAAGGACATCACCTGGGATATTATCGGCGATGTGCTGGTGGCCAGCTACAATGTTCTTCTGGATGTGGACTGGCAGGTGCTGAACTTTTTCTGCCTGTCCGGTGGACGATTGGTGAACATCGACCATCTGCCCTTTGTGATCCGGCTTCCGGCAGGTGGCCCTGACCTGAGCGAGCCAACTGAGCTGCGGCAGATGGTGCGGCAGCTCGACAGGCCGGAGAATGACTATCTGTCTTGGGGGCAGGACGAAACCGAGTACTCAAACGCCCATCTTGCATGGATGCCTCAGATGGACTACAACCCCAGCTACAGGGCAGATGGCAGCGACAAGGGTATGGGCTGGCGGCCAGTATTGGATCCAGTGCGGATCCAGGTTGATGATACCCGCGTTGGGCAGCAGGTCTGGGTCTGGACCAAGTCCGGACATGGATATGTTGGCATCCTGAGTGAGTATTCTGACTATGACCTGATGCTGGAGTCGGCATGTCACCCGATCGTTGGGAGCGACCGCAACCATTTTGGAGAGACAGATGGCGACAGAGTTGTCATTGACCGCTCCGGCGTATGGTGCGTGCAGCCATACCAAGGAGGGCTGCCAGGATGAGAACCAGGAGCTTTGGGACGATCATTGTAGGCGGCATTTGCGTCCATCCAGGATATCGGATGGGGCAGGAATACCGCCATGTGGAGACGCAGAATATCGAGTTTGGAAACTCATCTGCAGAGAACAGCCTCAATATTCCATGGAACATCACCAACGAGGGGCTGTTCCAGGCGGTGGAGCCAGTCATTAAGGCTGTGCCTGAGCGGTTCGTCCGACAGAATAGTCTGAATCATGATGGACAGATCGTTTATATCGATAATCTGGCCTATGAGCTATCCTTCCTTCCGGCAGTAACAGTCGAGGGAACCGGCCGGGATATCCGCCCACAGTTAAAGCCTGTCTCCAAAGAGATTGGGCCGGAGCTGTGCGGAAAGGACCTGATGATCTGGACCAGAGATTTGGTCCCGGTCATTGGGCACCTGGTCGAGATTTCAGAGTACGACCTGCTTTTACGGGATGGTGCGCAGTTGGTTACCGAACGCAGCCGCTTTGTATCCTCTGTGCAGGGTGTGACGGCCGTGGAACTGGATGGGCTGCTGTCTGTGCAGGCGTTTAGAACAACCGAATAGTCATAGACCCCACGGCTAAAGTCGGGGGCTTCTGCCCTCAGTGGATGCCGGGAAGTCTGTGAGCAGAGACACGACACGGGCCGCACTCCGGGGTGCTTTCCCCACACAGGCCGCTACGCCAGGTCTGCAGCCCCGGGCCATGCATGGCCGTACCTAGTCTAAGGAAACAAACCTGCCGCGAGGCAGCGTATGTACCCCCGCTTCGGGGGACGAAATGAGAAACCACACGACCTCCCTGAGGGAAGTCGCCAGCACAGATGCCGCCTTATATCCCTGCAGCTAAAGCAAAGGGCTTTATGGCGGCGACGGTAAAACAAAGCTCCCTTCCGATGAGGAAGGGGGCTGCTTTTTTTCCACCAAAAGGCTTCTGCTGCAGGCAAACAGACCTATCCCTGCCACATTTCTTCGTAAAAAACCTACACCCAATCCAAAATCATTCTAAGAAGACCTGCATACTATCACTGCAGAGCCTCAATTAGGGGGAAATATACATACAGGAGGAATATACATGAGTTATACGATTGAGTATGACAAAATTTTTCTGAAGTCGGGAGCCGGCTACACCCCTCTTTGGCTTGCTGGCGACAGCAACTGCTATGAGGGCAGCGGCCGGAACCAGCGCCGGGTTCGTGACTGGTCTGTGTTCATGAGCCAGCTCGGCGTTACTGAGGGAAAGCTGATGGAGCGAATCCAACCGCTGCTCGGCGGTCCCTACCAGGAACACTGGCAGCGTCGCGGCAAATGGGTGGACGACAAGGGCCTGGTTACCTGGGTCAAGAATGGCTGCAAGAATGCCGTGTCCATCGAGCAGCTAATCGAGGCCAACCGGTTCGGCGCCATCAAGTGCTGTGTGATGGAAAGTTACATGAAGATGTCGTCTTTCTCTTACATCCACACCACTGATGAGCTGGACGACTGGATCAAGGCTGCCAAGGAGGAGATTGCCGCTGGTAAGGATTTCTACCCGCGGATCACCCTCAATTACGGTGAACCGGTCCGGCATCCGTCCAAGCCCAAGGCTCAGGATGAGCTGGTCGTGGTTAAGGACGGCAAGTACTTCGTCAGCGAGCGGAGCCCTGGCTCCATCTCAACCAGCAAAAACCGGAGAGAGGCAATGATCTTCAGCGTGGACGACGCAAAGGAGATCCTGCGCGACTTCCCGAAGTGCAAGATCGTCTCTGCCTCTGTGCTGGACGCCCCCTGCAATATAATCGTTGAGGTGGATGACGGCAGTGGTATCCCGAATTATCTGGTTGGGTTTCCGGGGCCCTATAAGGTCCGGTACACGGCCAGTATCAAGGGCGCCAAGCGCTACTCTACCAAGGCTGCGGCTGAAAAAGCCGCACAGACCGCAAAACGGCGGTATCCGGAGTGGAGATACTCAGCCGTTGAACTTCCTGCGGAAGTTTGAAAACCAACAAAAATCTGGAGATATACAAATTATTGGAGGAAAATTACTATGAAGAATATGGTTATGTTTACAGCTAAGGATTTCGCCCGGGTCATTTCTGCCGGACGCAAGTTCATGGACAAGAAGAAGGGGACCTCCTTCGCCGCCGAAATCTGCAACCAGTTCATTATCGAGGTCATCGAAGAGAAAGAAAAGAATCGAATCCGCGCTTACTTGTGGGCCAGTGACGGCTATCGCGCCGCCCGCGTGGAAATACCGGTGTTTAACGCTGAGGGAGGCTCCTTCGTGGCCGCCATCCACAACCCAGTCTTCACCCCCGCTGCGGGCACCCATGTGACCATCGAGCTGGGCTCCGTGAAGAAGGAAATGACCGCCAACCTCATTTACCATGAGTATGGCGTCACCTTCAGTACCAAACAGCCCAAGAAGGGGCAAAAATCTGCCAAGGAGCATCTGCACACCCTGAAGACGGCCCTGCAGTCGGCCATCGACAAGGTTCCTGTGATGCGGCAGATGGCCAACACCAGGTACATGAAGGAGGCCATGGAAGCAGTGCTCACCTGCAATGCCAACCGACGCATCCCGGTGTCCATTTCCATGACCGCTCCCCTGGATCCCATCCTGCTGCGCGGCGCGGACATCGACGCCATCGTCCTGCCGACCCGCGGATCTTCTTGTGGCAAGAGCGACGACTAACCGCATATCTACCCCAAGCCGGAGAGGAAAATCCTCTCCGGCGTCTTTTTGTGGTAAATGGTCTGGCTGGCTTTGCATATAATAGAAGCAACAACCGAAAGGAGCGTGTTTTGACCATGAAGAAGAAAATCAAGAAGCTGACCTGCACAGCCAACGAGTACTTTTGGCTGAAGAACGAGCTGGCAAAGGCGCAGAAGAACTTGCATCTCTCCGTATTCTCCGGCGACGGCAGCGACCCTCAGCAGCGGGAACGAACCCAGGCATTTGCCATCCTCATTGAGTTCTACCAGAATGCCCTGGAGGTCTTCGTACCCCACGCCGATACCAAGGTGACGAATCCGGTGTCCATCAGCCGGCAGTTCATCGCTGATCTGAAAAGCCTGGATGACACAGGGCTCATCAACATCAACATGACCCGCAAGCCGGCCGCCGACTAAGGAGAATAGCTTTGTCTCGTTGTGCATACGATTTGAATGCCCGCCGCAAGCGGGGATAAAAAACTAGGAGGAATCCAACTATGTGCAACAAGATCAATATCACCCCTAAGCTCGCCATCGAAGGCGAGGATCGTACCCTCGGCGCCGTCCTGCTGGGCGCGCCCTACTCCCGGAAGCGAGAGATGGTGATGCTCCCCATGATCCAGCAGGACATCCAGAGCAAGCCCCTGATGGGCGTTGCTGTATTCGATGCAGACGGCATCCCCACGCAGGCCACCGCCCGGTGCGCCCGGGAGGTCGGCCGGCCCTATGTCCTGCTGGACCCACGGCTGGAAGGGTGCCCCTTTTTCAATCCTCTGGTTGGAAATGAAAACGAGGTCTTCGAAGACCTGCGCATCGTTGTCAGCGAGTACTTGTCTGACCTGTCGCCCAGCTTGCGGGCACTCAATGAGTCGCTGCTGAGCAACGCGATCAAGGTGTTGAAACGCCTGGACAAGGCGGAAGGGGTCGATGGCAAATACGCCACCTTCATCAACATAAACACAGTCCTTCAGAACCCCGGCCAGAAGGGCCGCGCTCTGGTCTCCAAGTTTGGACAGATGAAGGCATCGTCAGATGCCGAATGGCAGGAAAATGTAGACATTGCCAGCTGGTTTATCAATGAGTACTATGCCGAGCGATCCAAGCCCTTCGAGCAGACCGCCTGTTTGAGACTTCTGTTGGGAAAGCTGATCTCTGAGCCTCACCTCAGGACAGTTCTGAACCCGGATTTTGACAAGGGGCAGGTAAGCGAGGTCGACTTCGACCGGCTGGTCTCTGACAACTGTGTCATCTGCGTCTCTGCGGCAAAGCCCACCCTCGGCAGCCTCTCCCGTTTTTTCGGTCTGCTGGCCCTGCTTAAATACCGGCGGCCGATGATCCGCATGGGCGAACCCAGGCGGGCGCGGGTGCTGTATGTGGACGAGTTTCAGGAGTTTGCGGCGCCGGAGCTGGTGGATCTGTTCACCTATGCCTACCGCAGCAAGCTGGCCGCCACCATCTCGCTCCAATCCTGGAGCCAGGTGGACCGGGGCGGCGTACTCTATAAGCAGACGAAGGAAACACTGGCGTCCAACCTTCGCAATGCCCTCATCTTTGCCGGGGCGTCCAAGGAGGACGCCTGGCGGTATGCGGAGCGGCTCGGAGACGCAGACTACCAGGAGCCCAAAGACATCGCCAATACTATCTTGGGGCTGAATCTAAAGTGTTTTGGGCATTCGCTGATGTGCCAGGGTAGTCCCCAGCGGTTCGGTGCGGCCAAAGCGGGAGAAGATGTTCTCTCCGGGCCGACCGTATTCCACGACCCTTTGGCGGAAAAGCCGCGTGTTTATGATGATTTGGCGGGAAAGCCGCTCGTTGATGACGACGACCTTCTTTGACGAAGTCAACGCCGGGCTCCCATTCGGGGGCCCGACTTTTCTTTTGCCCAAAATGCCAAAATTGCAAAGTGCATATAATATATGTGAGGTGATGTACATGCCGGAGTTTGTTCATTTTGGCTCCATTTTTGCCACCCGGTTCAAATCTGGAAAGGACCTGCGGATCACGGATTCCAATGGGACCATGAAGACCGCCTGGGTGGCTGGCAGCGGAAAGCTGATTGCTGCCGATCCTCAATACCTGACTTTATCGCCCAAGTTCATTGCTGGAGAACATCTGCTGGAAGGCAAGCCTGTAACACTGGATGGCGGGCGTTATATCTGCCGGCTGCCCTATGTGGCCGGGGCAAGCGGACTTGGGGAGTGCCCTGACTTTGCCTTGTTGCAGAAATGGGGCGAGGCGCCCCAGAAGGAGGTCCAGTTCTTTGCTCAGATGCACAGGCAGGTCGTTGTAGCCATCTTCGACCCATTTCTAAAGGACCATGGCTGGCATTTTGCATTCCGGGTCAGCAAGGATGCGCCCCTGGATGTCCACTCTCTGAACCATATTGGGTTTCTTCCGGTGCTGGAGCCCATTCAGGAATGCTCTCCTGAAAGTATGGTTGGAGAGCAGGTCTCTGTCGTCATGCCGGGCGATATCCTGCATGGGAAGCTGGTCTCCTGCACCGATTATGATGTGGTACTGGAGGTTGCTTCTGAATTTGATGCAGTAGCTGAGTTTGGACTCTGGGGCCAGTGGGCAGGGGGGGGGGAGATCCTACTGGACAGGGCAGCCATGCTTACGCTATACCCTGGCTGACAGGGTTTGTGGGTCTTTTTTAACGAAGAAATGTGGCGGATGGGCTTTCTCTTGCCCCCGGCCTTTGCCGCGGGCCGGCTCCTTTTCGGAGCCTTTGCCGGGTCCGCGAAACCTCCTTTTGGGAATGGCGGTTCTTTGTTGTTGAAAGCTGAGTGCGCCGCATTCTCGTGACTTTAGTCGTGAGTTAGTCGCACTCCTACTTGACTTTTACAATGGAGGTCATGCCCGACCATAGGAACACCGGGATTGGCCTGCACTACTACGGCATGGACGGTCGGTATCGTCCCATAAGACCGGTTAAACAGGAAAATAGAGGGAGCCATTCGGGACATTCGTCCCTCCTGCCTCCCGAAGCCTGCGACTTCCACGCAGGCCGCTTCGCTAGGCCTGCAGTCGTGTGGTAGTTCACAACAATTTGCTGCCTGGAATAGCTGTCTTCCAATTGGCATATCACAACATATACGCCAATTTGGATCAATCCAAAAAAAAGGAGGAATCATACATGATGGATATCGCCATTTTCGGGTCTCTGTACCTGGACGGAGTTTCTGTTCCGCATAGGCCGTGTCCGGAGTACCAGAAAGACCAAAAGATAGAGCTCGGCGATGGCCAGCCTGGGGCAATGCTCCCTTGGCTGTGTGTCGGCAAAAAACTGATTGCGGCGGAAAGCCTGCTGTGCAATGTTAGCTGGAGCCAGCTCCAGAAGGCAGGCTTCATTTCCGGATGCACAGGTACGGCTCCTATCCGCGGGTCTGTGGTCAAGATGTCTGGAATGGAGTTCATGTGCCACATCCCGAACATCCATAAGGAGCCCAGCGAGCCGATCGCAGGCATGCGGGATGCCAGGCTCTGGGAGAGTCGCCCTAATGAGGACGAGACGGACCTGCTGATTGCCCGGGCGGAGGCTGGCGCCGAGTCCCGGCCCACCAAGGACGGTATGTTCTGGACACAGGTGATCGGCAACCCGACGATGCGAGGCCGGGACCTGGGGTGGATCAGCGGCCAGACGCACACTGCCAAGTTCTGCGGCTACTACCGGCCCAATGGTTATTTTTCCTGGCTGCCGGTGCTGGAGCCTATCAATATGCCAGATCCGGCGGAGCATGTTGGGGAGGATATGACCTTCCTGCTGCCCGGATTTGTGTTGATGGGCCAGCCGGTTGAGGTCAGTAACTATGACCTGCTGGTGCGGGTCGATTCCAAGGAAAATCTGGAGAAGCTGCTCTCGCGGGCACGCGGACAGAATGAGTGGTGGAATATGCTGGGAGAGGACATGGTTGCCCTGGACCGGAAGAAGCTGATCCACTGCGGCATCAGGTAGGAGAAAAAATTCAAGCTGCCTATTGTGGCCGTCTGCAATCATGATCTGGGCTTCCTGTTTTGGGATGCCCAGGTCTTTTTGTTTTAGGGGTCATGTCTGGCAAAAGGCCCGTCCGCCCTCAGCCTTAAAATGCGAAACGGCACATCTGCATATAATAATAGTGAGAACGAAACAACTCTGCCGGCCCACCCCGGATCAACATCAGAATATACAGGAGGAACAACAATATGGATATCTTTACTCCCGAACAGCAGCAGCTTATCGACAGTCTGGAGGTCTATGCCCAGGCCGAAGTCGCCAAGGCCACCAAGCCCCTGCAGGACCTCATCGACCTGGTGAACTCCTGCGTGGAGATCAAGCTGGTCAACGGCTCTGTCATCTCCGAGATCAAGCTCTCCGCCTTTGAGCTGGAGGCCCTGGCCATGCGCATTCCCGCCGAGTGCTCCCGGCTCCAGTCTCAGCTCAACCAGTACAATGTAAAAAATATGTTCCGCGATATGCAGATGGACGCCAAAGTAACGGTGGAGCTGGCCAGGCTGACCGGTACCAAGGGGGCCGCCGAGGAGCGGAAGAAAAAGGCTGAGATGACGGTCCTGGACGAGCGTGTCCAGAATGCCGTCAACAAGCTCATCATCCGCAGTATCCAGGGCTGCATCGACCGGGCAGACAAGGTCTATGAGGGAGTCAAGAAGGTCATGGACTTTCGCAGCAAGGAGGGCTTCTTCGACCGTAAGGGGGCCAGGACATGAGCTTTCGTGTTCTAGTGAGCGGCGGCACCGACTTCTCCGATTTCGAGTTGCTCCGCCGCGAATTGGACGGATACCTCAAGGGCAAGGGCGTGACGCCCATCATCTCCGGCTGTGCCAGGGGCGCCGAGCGGCTGGCCATCCGCTATGCCGGAGCCTGGGGCAGCCCTGTTCTTCGTTTCCCCAGTTCCTGGCAGGAGACGCCTGCCGCCGCCCGGGCCCGGTACCGCCACATGCTGGACAAGACGGGTGCAGTCGTGCTATTCTGGGACGGCAGAGACCAATGGACCGCCTGGCTGGAAAATGAGGCCATCATGCGGAGCCTGCCTCTCCATGTTGTCAGCTACGACCCAGCCACGCAGGGAAAGGAGCAGCCCTATGGGTTTTCAGGTCATCATCGCCGGCAGCCGTGATTTTGCCGACTACGGGCTGCTCCAGGCTAAGTGCGACCAGTTCTTCCGCGATAAGAGGCCAACTGCCATCATCTCAGGCCTAGCCCGCGGCGCCGACACGCTTGGCGCCCGCTATGCCCGGGAGCGGGGTATCCAAGTGCTGGAGTTTCCGGCCGACTGGGAGCGCCTGGGCAGGCGGGCTGGCATGGTACGCAACCTGCAGATGCTGGAAGCTGCCAATGCAGTGGTCGCCTTCTGGGATGGCCAGTCCCGGGGTACGGCGCATACGATCAACGAGGCAAAGAAAAAAGGACTGCCCCTGCGGGTAGTCCGGTATCAGAAAGGAGGCTAATCGAAAAATGGCAGAAAGAAAACAATACGCATCCCTGGAGTTCTATGAGAAAAAGCTGGGCAAGGTGATGGAGCGGTTTGGAATCGAGCCAGAGCAATACGACTGGGACTGCAACCGAACCGGCTGCTGGGTCCAGTTCCACTACAAGGGCAGCCTGTACCGCTTCGAGCATTCTGTCCAGAACGCCCAGGCGCGGGGCCACAAGCTGTCCTACGGCTCTGACGCCTTCGCCCAAGTAGTGCTGGCCCTGGAGGATCTGGCACGACTGGTGGACCGTGGCATCTATGACCTGCAGAATTGGATCGCCGGTATGAAGAGCCTGCCGCCGGCCCAGTCGCTGCCCGAGTTCTGCGCCATTCTGGGCCTGGACCATCTGCCACAATCCGAGGAGGAAGTCAGGAAGGCTTTCCGAGAAATGGCCATGGTCAACCACCCGGACAAGGGCGGGTCGGATGTCTTTATGCGGGCTCTGTTGGCGGCTAAGCAGGAGGCAGAGGAGTGGCTGCGGCAGAGGCAGTAGGGACAAAAGAAAGATTCGTAGCCACAAGAAACCCCAGACAGAATAGATTTCTGCAGACAGGCATAACATGCATCAGCATCACAATTTCAGGAGAATACATATAATATCAGGAGGAATGAATACCATGACGAAGAACATCATTATTTTTCAGGCTCCCTATGCCAGCCTGCACGACTGCGGTTTCCTGCTGGAGATGCACAAGGATGACTCTCAGGCGCCTGTCCCGGCGCAGTACTACTCCCCGGTGTTCGCCGGTCCGGTAGAAGTACCCAGCGGCCTCGGAACTGACGCCGTACTGGAATGCATCCACTCCATGTTCACCCGCGACGACAGGCCCAACGGCAAGACGATGCGGTCTCTGTCGGTTGGGGATGTAGTCCGGATGGACGGCAAGAACTACTTGGACCAGCCCTTTGGCTTCCGGGAGGTCGAGTTCAAGTCCACGGATGGGGAGAATCCTGATTTCCCGAAACCGGATTCCAAGGACGGCTATGTGGACTACCTGGCGAGCAAGTACGGCATCCACGGCAAGGCTGCAACGCTGCTGCACAACATCTTCAAGTATATGTCCGAACAGGGCATGGATTTTGAGGAGGAGCAGGAGTATCTGGAGGCTATGTTGGAGGGGCTGGGCATTTCCACCGAGGACCGCGAGCTGCTCCATGTACTGACGGCCCTGCAGGATGTACTGGACTACATCGAGTTCGAGGCTGGTACTACTGAAAGCTGGCCCTTCGCCGTCTCTGACGATGAGATCCTGACTGACAAGGAGCGGCTGCTCAAGGTCGCCGCCCGGCTGGCCGAGATGGACAACCTGGGTGATCAGTACAGCTCCGACGCTGTCTATGAGGAACTGCTGGAGGAATTCGGCGAGGCCCCTGCGGAGAAGGACGGTGAGGACGAATGAGGTATTTCCTCTTTGGGCTCTTTATCCTAGTTGCTCTGCACCACCTCTCGATTCTGGGCATTACCTCAGTCTTGGTCTTTTGGGACCGGTGCGGCGAGTGCAAGCTCAATGCATATCAGGAGGAGCAGAAGGAGTACCGGCTGAAGGAGGTCGTTTGGGACTATTTCCGACTGCGGGAAAGTCGGCGGATCTTCTGTCTGATGCTCCTATACCTGGGTGTCTGTATTCCCGCGGCAATTCTGTTGGGGAGGTATCTATTAGGATGAGCAGGAGAAGGAGCACTAAGGCCGGCTGTGATTGGGCGGACTGCGAGTGCAAGCAATGTGCAAAGGATTGCTGCCTGGAGCATGAGGACTATCTCTGCCCGGCAGGTCTCAGCGATGAGTCGAAGCGGAGAATCGCCAGAGACCACGGCTATGTGCTGAAATGCCCAGACTTTGTACCGATGGCTCAGGAGAGTTGATCATTTGCAACAACAAACAGGCGTCAGAGGAGTTTCCCTCTGGCGCCTGTGTTTTTTTCGAGGATGCAGGTCTTTTTTAACAAAGAAATGGGCGGAGGTTCGGTTTGCTTGCCGGGAGCTATCGCCCGGGCCGGTTCCCGTAGGGAACCTATGCCGGGGTCCGTGAGGATGCCAAACCCCTGCACAAAACGAAACAGCCTCCATGATGGAAGCTGGTTTGTTGAACTCCTGAAAATTTGCCATATCTCCAAAATTGGGGTTCTGTCCGTATCATATGCAGGACAGGAGTGAGCCATTCTGCCGGAGCAGCTTGGGCGAAACCGTTTCGCAGAGCTAATCGTTTTAGACCGCACAACCTTTCTTCGAAAGGCTGCAGCAATGAGCCAACCTGCCAGTTGTGCGCTACACCCAGCCCAAAGATGTCCAGCAGGGGAGAGCAACCACACGGACCAGGCATAGGTTCCTGCGAGGGAACCGGCCCGTGCCACAGTCTCCAGCAAGCAAACCGAACCTCCGCCCATTTCTTCGCTAGAAAAGACTCAAACCTCAAACTCTGTCCAATTTGTGCAGAAGCTGTCTGCACAAAATTGATTTGATCATCCCTGCATACTATCTAAACAGCACCCAATCTGGAGACACAACAAAGGTGGAGCATTATACATATTAAGGAGGAGAACAACATGAAATTCAGCATTGACATCGATCCCAAAATGGAACCAATCATCGCCGCCCGGCTGCCTGGCTTCTATGTGGATGCCCGCGGCGCCTACGGTATCGTATTCCGCGACTACTACATCTGCTGCTTCATTAACTCCGATGACGGCAGTTACGATGTGACTGTGGACACAATCAGCGACGAGGGAGACTTTGACAAAAACATCGTATGGGACAGCTATGACGACCCCAATGAGGCCATTGCTGACCTGCGCTATTGGCTGAAGGCATACCGCGTGATGCCTCTGCGCTGAAGGAAGGAGATGTGTAAAATGAGGGGACCGACAAGAGTCCTGAATCCAGAAAATCTGGATGGCCTTGAAACTGGTCAGCAGCTCTTCATTACCACATGGGTCGCAAAAAGTGTCCTCCTGTCCGATGCTCCTTGCATGGCAGTGGGCCGGAATGGTGACGCCTTCCTGGCCGTCTATATCACCGAAGAGGGAGACGGAGCCCAGATCCGGCTGCCGATTGCCGAGTATGGAAGCACCTGGAATGCGAGCGTCTTGGAAGGATTCTCCATCCGGACGCCCGGTGGATCGCTTGTTGCGACTCCCTATGTAGACCCTGAATATCCGGGGATTGAGGTTTGGAGAGTCAATCCCAAGACCGGCGAGGCCGACCAGCGACTTGCCCTGATTGAGTTTAGATCCGTTTTTCGCAGCCTCCATCTAAGCCATCAGGCTTAGGCGG